>Ga0233441_1000994_pt1 | contig 27960 bp, 25 predicted proteins | sample SI_123_September_4_FD_182781 | JGI IMG/M metagenome (GOLD analysis project Ga0233441, IMG submission 182781) | Seawater microbial communities from Saanich Inlet, British Columbia, Canada - SI_123_September2016_135_MG | ecosystem: Environmental > Aquatic > Marine > Inlet | place: Canada: British...
TTTACTCATAATTTTTTACTCCGAATTGTTGATTAAGTTTAACTCGTTCGAAATAAGAAATCTTAAATTGTTGTCTTAATTTGTTGGGGCACTATATACATTATTACAGTAAAGATTCATCAATTTCCACATTTCTTATCCATCTTCTTAATTCATTTATCCCAGTTACTACTTCTACTCCATGAGCTGCCCTATCATTCTTTTCAACAATACCAATTGGATCATAATATATAGATGGTTTGCCATGATATATTGCCATAATTGCAGTAGATGTATATGGCATAGAAATTACAAATGCACAACTTTGTATAATTTTCAACGCAGATGTATCTGGATTAATATCTAACACCATATTATTTTGATTAAGAGTACTAGTCATTTTTTGATATTTTGGGTGTATCAATTTATCAATATTTCGTTTTCTTTTATGAACCATTTTTATCCCAAGCTCATGTAAAACAATACTTATATCCACCAAAAACTTGTTTGTAACTTCAGGGACATAATAATGAATCGGGACACCTAGTGAATGATGCACTGAATCTCGCATTGGCTGTATATCAAAAACTGCTGCAGAATTATTAGGTATGAGAGGTATTTTATTTGGTGTATCAGAAAACCATATTGGGCCAACCTTTCTAATACACTTAACTTCCTTAATAGATCTCTTCAGGAAGTTAACCTGATAATCATCCCATACTAAATATTCTGGCCAATTAACAAGTCTCCAAGCAAAGTTTGTTGCTCTATATCCATTTTCAGTTTTAAAACCTTCACTATTAGTAGAGTATAAATATAATATAATACGAGATCCTTTTCTCTCTGCTTCGTACGTCCATAAAGGTCTATATGTCCAACTATGGAACATGTATTCTTCAGCTAGAAATTTTGACGGATGCAGCATTGCAATCTTATTAAATATAGATTCTTTTAATATAAGGGCATGCCATGGATTATTTTTAAAAAGACCGGCCACAGAAAGTAAAGCAGCCTTAAAGCACCACAGTATGTATTTCAGTGTATTGTATAAATCGAAAAGTGGCAAAAGAGGTTTTTCTATATATCTAATATGCATACCTTTGAACTCCAAATTCTTTACATCACGTACACTATGATAAATAGAATCTATTTCATTACTTCTCTTGCTCCACTGAAGATACCAGGTAACTATATTGTATGTCTTATCGTCATTCAACTGCGGCAAATTATTATGACTTATTTGATCAAAATATACATACTTATTTATTATTTTTGACTTTTTTTGAGTTAGTCCCAAAAGAGAATTGTACGCATATAATGTAGCATATACACATCCATATACCCACATTTTAAGGCAATACGTAATCCATAATGCGTAACTATATTTCTTTGAAACATTCAATCCATTTTTAATTAATACATCCTGCCAGTTACTTGGAATATGATAATAAAGACAAGAGTCATTAGACCCTATTGATGAAAGAACTCTCGTATAAAAACTAATATTCAATATCCTATCAATAAGGTATTGTCTCGCTATGATTTCTGCATTTGAGACATCTTTACCAAAGAATGTCTCAGATAACTTTATATTATTATCAAACACGGGAGTTTCAGACAACTCATCCTTTAATAATTTGATAAAATTGAGGTTGTTGGATTTTTTTAATACTCTATAACCACGTATATATCTTCTTATGCATCTATTTCTACGATGCTTAATAATTGATTGAATCAACGGAAATTTCACTATATATGCCAAACCATTGTTATAGAATCATCGATACTTTTAAAAGTATATGGTGATAACTCTTCAACAAATCCAATTTTCTTATACAATTTTATTGCATTAATATTACGAGGATTTACCTCTAGTATTATCATATAAACATTGCGATTCAATTTTAACCATCTACTTGAAGCAATAATAACCTCAGCTGCAACTTTTTTTCCCTGGTAGTCCTGATCTCCGATCAATATTCCTAGATGATTTTTCAAAAAACGCCTCAGTGCAAAACCTCTTACCACGTTTGGTGTCTCATATCCAACTACTGGTATTTTTAAAGATCTCATTTGCACTTATTTTAGCAAAAGACTTATTGACGAAACAATATTCTTTTGTTCTGAATTAGTTAACCCATAGTACAATGGAATGGATAATGTATTTTGATAATATTTATTAACCGAGGGGAGTTGTTCAATATTATAGCCCATTGCTTGGTAATACGGTTGATTAACCACGGGAATATAATGCACTTGCGAGCCTATACCCTGTTCTGCCAACTTTTGCATAAATTGATGTCTACTTATACCGATCTTATCAAAATCAATACTAACTACATAGATATGATGGGAGCTATTATTTCTACCATGCCCCTGCAGTGGGATAATGTTTGGAACTTCTGAAAAGGCCTGATCATAAAATTTAGCCATTGACTTTCTAGCTTCTAAAAATAGATCAATCTTATCCATTTGTGATATAGCTAACGCACATTGAATATCGGTAATTCGGTAATTATGTCCAAGGTACTGCATTTCATAATACCAACGCTTTAGCTCTCCATTTTCAAGCGCCTCATCTTTGTTGATTAACAAGTTATCTGGCCTACTAATGCCGGGGAACTCAAAATTACCTTTGGTAATGCCGTGACTTCTAAGTAGGGTTAACTTATGATAAAGTGATTTATCATTGGTTATAACCATACCCCCTTCACCTGCTGCAATACCCTTTACAGGGTGAAAAGATAGGATAGTCATATCTGAATATTGGCAGCCACCAACCTTTGACCCATCATTATATGTTGCACCTAATGCGTGTGCAGCATCCTCAACAATTTTCAGATTATATTTATCTGCTAATTGCTTGATTCGCTCCATGTCACATGGTAACCCGGCAAAATGCACAGGGAAAATAGCTTTAATGTTTTCCGAATCAAGTATTGTTCTCTCAATTTGATCAATATCTATATTTAGAGACTGCTTATCAATATCCACAAACACTGGCTTGGCACTTACATACAAAATGGAATTACTCGTTGCAACAAAAGTATTGGGAGAGGTTATCACTTCATCACCCTCACTAAGCCCTAACACCATACAAGCTAAGTGAAGTGCCGCCGTTCCATTTGCAACAGCAACAGCATATTTTGCACCCACATAACTTGCAATCTTTTTTTCAAACTCTAAAACCTTAGGACCCTGTGTAAGCATACCCTGTCTTAATACATCAACAACTGATTGTATATCGTCTTCATCAATATAATGCTTGCCATAAGGAATGATATCTAATACAACTTGGTTGTCAGCATCTTTGTTTTTTTGCTCTTTAAGGGTTTGCAACTGCTCATCAAGAGTAGCGATCTCGCAATTAAGTATTTGGCAGAGTTTGACATTAGACAGACTCATATCCTTAGGTCTTTTCACTAAATTTGGCTTATCATCAATACTAACTGCGTTAATTAAACCAACATCCAAATTAAAACAATTAGCAAGTTTGATGCCGAACTCATATTTTGATAAGCGCTCACCGCCAACTACATTAAATATACCACTAAAATTTGCATTAATTAATTGGTGCACTTTTTTAGATAATTCACTGACTAATATTGGAGTAAAGAACACATTAGAAAATAAATCAATTTGTTTGTTATTGCGTAACTTGTTTAGAATGAAATCACTGAATGATTGTCGATATTTCGCACCCCAACCAAAAAAGTTTGTACGGATAATAAGTGCGTCTTTACAGTTTTCTAAAATCTGTTGCTCGCCTTGTAATTTAGTTTTAGCGTAGTTGTTAATTGGATCAGTTATACTTTTCTCTGTAGAGAATTCTTGATCTCCAGAAAACAGATGATCGGTTGATATATGGACTAATTTAACACTTTTATTGTTGCAAGCAATCGCTATATTCTTGGCTAAATCTACATTAATTTCTTGTGCTAAATTGGGATTAGATTCACATTCTTCTACACTGGTCAAACCCGCTGTGTGAATGACAATATCAGGTTGATATTTATTCACTACAGCTATACACTCATCCAATGAACCTAAAGATACTAAATTTGTCTGAACACCTTGTAAGGATATCTTTCTTTGGTGTAATAATAATGTAACTGCATAATTATCACGCATGGATAGCGCCCAATTAACAGCTAGTAATCCAGATCCTCCAGTAATGAGTACTTTCTTTTGCATATATTAAATTTTGCCAATCTTAGCACTATTAACATCAATCCATTGTTGCAAATCTTTTACATTCATCCACTCTTTGTTACTATCAGATGAATAAGTGAAGTTCTCGTCTACCTTAATACCGTTTTTGTTACGCTTTGGATCTGAAGACCAGTTATATATGGCAGGTAGAATCTTATAGTGATTCTTATACTCGTAAGTGTGTGGTGCATCTTCTAAGCCAATCATCTGTTCATGGATTTTTTCACCAGGGCGAATGCCAATAGTCTTCTGCTTTGCTGTCTCGCTAACTGCTTTAGCGATATCAGTAATCGTCATTGACGGAATTTTCTTAACATAGATTTCACCGCCCTGCATATCATCAAAGGCATGCCATACCAACTCTACAGCATCTTCAAGACTGATCATAAATCGTGTCATTCTTGGATCAGTGATTGGCAATTCTCCAGTCTCTTTTAGCTTAATAAAGAATGGGATAACTGAACCTCTAGAGCCCATAACATTTCCATAGCGAACAACAGAGAATCTCGTATCATGGTCACCTGCATAGGCATTACCAGCAATAAACAACTTGTCGGAAGCAAGCTTTGTTGCCCCATAAAGATTAATTGGATTACTAGCCTTATCAGTTGATAAAGCAACCACACCCTTGACACCCCTGTCAATACAAGCATCAATTAGATTGGTTGCGCCATTAATATTGGTCTTAATACATTCAAACGGATTGTACTCTGCCGTAGGAACAATCTTTGTGGCTGCCGCATGAACTACGTAATCGATACCATTGAGTGTACGTGATAAGTGTGCCTGGTCGCGCACATCTCCAATTACAAATTTTACTCTAGAATCTCCTTCGAATTTTTGCGCCATTTCCCATTGCTTCATTTCATCTCTGGAATAAATAACAATCTGTTTTGGGTTGTATTTTTTCAATGTCATTGGGATAAATGTATGGCCAAAAGAGCCCGTTCCACCGGTAATAAGTATTGATTTGTTTGTTAGCATATTGAATAATAATAGTAAATGTAATTTTCTTTTTTGTAGAGAAAAATTCTAAGTATAGTAATAATACCTTACTCTGAATAAATATTATGTGCTAGTAATTAATTCTAGAAGAATTTGTATGGATGCATATCTTGTTTACCAGTATTAAGGATTAATCATCTCGTCATATTCGCCAACATCCACTGCGCCATTATTGTGTAATTTTATTATCTTATCACACCCCTTTAAAGTAGATAATCGATGTGCAATGATTAAGACTGTTAAATCTTTTTTTAGTCCACTTAATTCCTTCATCACCTCATATTCTGTATCGTTGTCCAAGGCACTTGTTGCTTCATCAAGAACCAGTATATCCGCTTGTTTATAGAGCGCTCTGGCGATTCCTATTCTTTGACGCTGACCTCCAGAAAGTCGAACGCCTTGTTCACCTACAATGGCTTGGTAGCCATCTTTACTCTCGCCTATTAATTCATCAATTTTTGCTTGCTTTATAGATTTTTCCACTCGTTTTTTATTAATTTCATCTTTAGGAATTCCAAAAGCAATATTCTCTTCTATAGTACTATCAGATAAATAAATGCTTTGTGGAACGTGTGCTATATGCTTTTGCCATACTTGCCTATTTGTTACTGTTATGGCATTATTATCGACAACAATCTCCCCTTTTGTTGGTTGAACTAAGCCCATAATAACATCTAATAGTGTGCTTTTCCCACTTCCGGTGGCACCTATAAAGCCAATACGCATGCCTCTGGTTATTTTTAAATTAATATTTTTCAACACCCAAGGAGTATTTTTTGAATATCTAAAGCTTATGTTATTTAAAACAATCTCCTTTTTAAAAGGAATCTCTATTAATCGATTTTGAGTAGCATGAATAGGCAGGGGCTGGTTTAAAAGATCTAATACATCTTGAATAGATGATTCTGATGCTCGTATTGAGCTATACGAACTGTATGCTTGTTGCAATGCCGGAAGCAGTCTCTGAGCTCCAAGTGCTAACGCTCCTAATATCGGAATTGCAGTTATCATGCCATCCTGCTGCTGAGTCATAAAATACGCAAGAATGGCGATTAAACTCATTCCTATGGACTCCATTGCGAACTTAGGACTACCAGCAATAAATAGGTTGCTTCCTGACGCTTGTCGCATAGGCAGGTCTGCATTACGATAAAGAGTGCAATAAAACTCTTGACTGCCATCTATCAGCACATCTCGGATTCCACCAAGACCCTCTTGTAAAGATTTTATCATTTGATTTGATTGATTAGCTATAACCTGACTATTCTGCCTAAGTTTTGCCTTAGTGTATTTGATCACAATCCAATAAAGCGCACCAAACCCTGTAAATGCAATAAATGCGACTTGCATATCAATAATAAACAACGCACTCATAATCCCCACAAGTATGATCATCGAGCTTATTAGAGTAAGGACTGGGGTAAGCGCCCCTTTGATCACTGTATTTGTTTTTGTTATTATGCCATTAATAACCTCACTACTATTCCTCTTTACATGAATTGAATACTCTTGGTACAATGTACGGCGGTAGATATTTATACTAATATCTGCACCTGTTGCATATGACAACCTAGTTGTTACATATAAAAGGGTTAACCTTATCACACCTGCAAGAATGGTTGCGGCTATAAATGCAGCAGTTAAAGGTAATATCAACTGGTCTGGTTTGGTTATATTCAAAAGCTGTATTGGATATTGCATAAGTGAATGCTGGTAAATTTGCTCTGGAGAAGTAAGAGCGCCCAAGAAGGGAAGTACCAAGCCAACGCTAATAACCTCTGCTATGGTTGCAACAAACATTAGAGCGAGCAACATATAGAATTGCTTTTGTCGTAATTTTGACAAATGGTGCCACAGACTTATTATTTGTTTCATAATGTATTTTTTCTATTATTAATATAGTTTTGCAACATGCATAAAAAATATAACAGCATGCTTTTTAAGCAATTAAATTACTCTTATTCTTTTTACTCTCTCTAGCGTAATTGGAGCATGCAAATCTTCAACCGTATCTACTTCAACCCAGTCTTCATCAATCTGAACCGAAGCTACTTTGCCGCCAATATTAACTATAGATTGCAGTAAATCAGTCATATACGAGTTTTCAACTTCTTTTCCTAATAATTTTCCACTTTCAAGTGCACTATGAAATGCTGACTTTATTTGCCTTACCCCTTCAGAAGAAAATTTCATTAATCCCATATATTGACCTTCTATTTCTTCAAGTGAACTTGGCTTTTGTCCAATCTCGCTAATTGTTCCATCTTTTCGTAATTTTAATGTTTCCGCGTCATCTAATGGGTTTTCATTTCTCTCTCTCCAATAGCCTTCCCACTTCATATCAATAGTCACTGCAATATCCGCCTTAGACTTTATTAGAGCTTTCAATATATTTTTAGAATAAACTATATCTCCATAGCTCACAATAATATCACCCTCTAGCTCTTCTTCTGCTGAAAATAAAGTCCAAACCATATTTGTTTCAAAATACCTGTCATTCACTTTAAGTTTTATATCACCCCTTTTCAGCATCTCCGACTTATAACCACCAATTATTACTATGTCGCCTATTCCTTCAGATTTTAGGACTTCTAATTGCCTATCAATTAGACTAACACCATCAATCTCTACCATGCATTTTGGGCGATCTAACGTGTATGGGCGTAATCTCGTTCCCTCTCCAGCAGCCAATATAACAACCTTTAGATTTTTATTTACCATTATTTATCAACCTCTTAAATCTTTCTAAGTGACTTATTACAAGCCTACCTTCTCGTTCTGGGTGCCACATCCAAGCTTCCCATGGCAACTCTCTATGTCTAATTGCTTCTATATTTCCATCATCAGATTTAGCCAATACACTAAACACATCTGGGCAGCCTTCTAAAGCATAATTGTGATAACTATTTACTGATTCCACTGCCTTTATTGTACTAACTTTATCGTATTGTAATTTATGGCGAGTATTTACATGTCCAGACACCTTAATTAATTTTCCGCCAACATGTAATCCCATCATTTGCATTCCCCTACAAATCCCCAATACTGGTTTATTATGCTTTTCCGCCCACTTAAGTAAAAAAATTTCTGTCACATCTCTTTGAATAGCCGTTCCAATATCATTACCCCCCGATAATAATAATGCATTAATATTTAATAAATTTAACCACTGTTCTAATAATGGATGACCGCCAGATTCTGATGATACATTGACCAAATTATTTGGAATTGGAACAGGAATAAAGCCTGCATCAATAACCCACTCAACTAGCCTTTGATCTACTGAATCTCTCCATTCATTATAAGCGTTAACCTTGTCAATACGCTGAGTAATCCCAATCAATATGCTCACTATACTTTATCCAATATTTGAACTATCATCTCATCAGTAGTATATTTTTTCTTGCTATAATCAAACAATAAATCTGGAGACTTTGGCTCGTCAACATCTATATCCAAGCCGAATACGTGTCTTAATTTGCCAGAATCATAACTATGATAAATTCCTTTGGAGTCACGATTTCGCAATTCAGCAATAGGTACCTTTAAATAAATCTCAAAATAATTTGGCAAGTTCTCTCTATTCCACTTATACACTTCAGAAAACATTGAAATAGTAGCTATCACAACGGTTATGTTTTGTTCAGAAAGAATACGGCAAAGATGCGCATATCTCATCGCAAGCAAAAAGCGTACGTCTTTATTATAATTTTTTTTAGTATAAGCATCCGCACCAAAAACTTCTCGCAATTGGTCGCCATCAAGATAAACAACTGCACTCCCTTTATCTTTAAGCGTATTGCTTATCTTTATACCTAATGTTGTCTTTCCAGATCCAGACAATCCTGTTATCCAAATAACCCTACTAATAATCTTATCCTTGTCAGTATAGTGGACTAACAATACCTGCAGCACAGTCAAGATGCACACGGTTTGCTTTCGTCAGTGAATTAAAACGCTGTTCGCCACATCCGATTGCTGCAGGCACTCCAAACTCTGCACAGCGAATTGCCATATGTGAATTAGCCCCTCCATATTTAGTAATTAAGCCAGATATTTTTTGTGAAAAAATCCAATCAAACCCAGGGTCAGCTCCCTCTATAACAACTATCTTTTCCTTTATTAAGACTCCATCTGTCCTAGAGTCTAAAAATACAAATGGAGCGGTCACTTCTTTATGGGTTATAAAATTTGGGTGGCTCACTTGAAATGGCACAATGTGAACTCCAGCTTCATCTGTTAAAACTTGTGGAAGACGTATTGATGCGCTAATATTGTGTTTATTCTCTTCTTGTACATATATGCATCTTAGTTGATCTTCTATAGATTTTTCATCACTTTCTTTTAATACTTTAAGTAGAGATGCCAATGGAACATGCGATATTTCATCTCGGCTTAAGCCATTATCTTCTGCAAAATTTGCAATTAATTCTAGTATATTGCTCAATATACGAGTAAATACAAACTTACCATACTCTCTACCAATTATTGCGTCATGTATATACTTCAGAAGATCATCTGCATTAATTGTATCAAAACCATCTTTTTCCAGCAGCTGATTTATTTTTTTCCGTTGCACATCTGATAATTCAAACTGCTTGACGTTCTCCTCTTGATGATTAGGAATACATCCAGTAGATATAGAGCTCATCTGATCATATCGGTGTGATTTTATATCATAAGTCCCAGGGCGAAGGTGTCCATATTTTCCCATAAAATCACTATTAGAAATCCTCCCCAAATGTAAAGAATGCATATCATCGACTAATTCACTTGCTACAGTATGTACTCCAGACTGAATCTCATTAATCTCTGCACTAGTTAAGATAGACTCTTGCTCAAATGATAATAAAATAGTTTTTGCAATAAAACCATGCCTTGCCAAAATAGAAAATGGAATAGTTCCCAGCTGAATACAGTCATCAACCATAGAATACAAATTAAAAATATCCTTTTGGGCAACAAAGTCAACCTTGCTATATTTTTTGCTTAATGAATCTACCTTACTTAATGCGCAATTAATAGATCCATTACCATTACCACCAATCAGCTTTTTAGTATGTTGCACATGTAGCCGTCTAAACTCATCCTTTTCAGTTGCACTTAGTGCATCTCCAATTAGATTGTTAATTTTTTTGTCTATATCAAAACTGTAAGTTGTTATTGCTATGCCAAACTCAACTTTATCATGCAACTCTGGATTGTCTTTAAGTCGTCCAATCCAATGATTAACCAATTTTTTGGCAATCAATGGATTGGTATTTTTTGGCAAATAACTATTAAAACTTAAACGTGTATCAATAAATGGCTGACCCGAAAGCATCACCATCAATGGTTCGCCAGTTGATGTCATGTACCCCATTATTGACCTTGCCTTACTCCAAGCAGAGTCTGTAATAAGGGTTTGATAGAGTGAGGATGCTAAAGCTCTAGGAGCCCTACCTATCATCTCTATAGGATTCCAGTCTGGCATTTGCCCAAAAACGGTAACTTCTCCATATATTTTTCTATACCTCTCAAACTTGTTTTTGACAAACAATTGCACTCCGTGCAAAGTTGTATCAATAGCGTTTGTAATTGACCTGTCCCAATTTGGCTGCGTAGTAATTGCCCTAACTTGTAACAAATATGGCGTTAGATCTTTACCAAGTGCAAACTCTATATCAAGAAACTGACTATTCATCACTTGCTCAAGATCTTGAACTGCTTGCAATAATTTAATAAAACGCTCTGAACGTAGTTTGTTAATTGAATTACGGTGAATAAATATCGTACGATTAGAATACTCTCCATTGCCTGATGTCACTGTGTCAGTTAATCCAGACTCATCATCATAATTAATTACATAATATGGCGCACCAGTATTTAAATCATGAGTAAATACCACGCCACTCATGTTAATATTTTGTACCATCTCTTGCACCATAACTTCATCATTGGGAAGTATTTGACGCTTTTTTTTATAGCTAGAAATAACTGTTTGAACCCCCTTTCTTATTTCTTCTGGACTGTCTAGAGGAATGTTCAACACAGAGTCATATTCTCCAGCTGAGGAACTAGAGTTTGTATCTTCATCTTCAGCTGAAGATCTAATAACCAACTTGCTAGATTTAACGTTTTTTCTTATTAGATCAACTACCTTGGAAAAATCATAAGCCTTTATATAAAAGCTTATAAAATTTGGAACAACAAAGATTGACACTCTAGTTTGGACATTGCGCAAAGTGTCTGATTTTGATCCCAATTTACTTACCCTTGTGGTGTTTACTAATTTTAGTAATTATTATAATTCCAACGATAGAATTATAAACGTTTTCAGTATTAATAGTGACTCGCGCACATTAGCTAAACTGCAAAATATACTCTTATTTTTATCACTTCTTTATTTTTTTATTTAAAGTTATAAATGCATAAAATTTAACCATATCTAGAACCGCTCCAACAAAAAATAATGCCAAAAATCTAAGTGGTAGAATGCCTGGAAATAATTTCAAACCTTTGTCTCTTGGTAGAAAAATCCCTCTATATAAAAAATAAATTACAAAAGGGGTGGTGGTTACAATTTTAGTTATATGCGGTATGTAAAATAAAGAGTTGACTTGCCATCCTATAACTGACCCATTCCAAATATAAGCAATAAAAATAAAGTATGGAAGTACAATAAAAACAGCTAACTGTCTCTGCCATTTGTAATATTCAAGCCCCCCAGAAGAACGGTAACTCACCAGCCATTTTTTTATCAATTTTTTAAAGTTTAATCTTAATAATCCATAATAATCAACTGCTATCACGCTACTATCAATAGACACTAAATTTAAATATATTATTCTATTCATCCACTCAGAATCCTCTCCAGTTCTAACATTTTCAAGAAACTGGCCAACCTTATGAAAAACATTTTTCTTTATAATTGATCCAGGAAGCGTTCTTATTGGATTTACACCATAAATAGAATCGCGAACATAAGGCATTAGCCCAGAATTATTAACACCATAGACTGTAGAGCCCCAAATTATGTCTACCGCCTCACCCGTATTTATTTGCTTTAAATAATCACTTAGCCAATTTACTCTAGGGATGGTCATAATATCAATAAAAGCTATATAATCACCACTTGCTTTTTCTACGCCTATATTTCTAGCAGCCCCTGGGTTTAATTTTTCACTATGGCTAATAATATGAAATGCACACCTATTTTGACACATTGCTTGTAGTTGTTTTTTATCATAATTACCCAACCCATACGAATCAACAATAATTATTTCTGATGGTGCGTATGTTTGATCTAGTACTGCATCAATACATTTTTCAATATCAATAGCATTGTGAGCAGAGGGTATAACGACACTAACCATGTATTTATTTTTAGTCATCTACTTCCTGTAAATGAAATTGATATAATTGAAACTGCATCAAATACAATTTTAAAACATACTTTTTTTTAAAATTCAAGCACATCAGTTTTGTATATATCCTGAAAGTCCAATGTTAAATTCTAGATAATTGTATATTATAAATCTTAATCTACTTAATGGGCTTTGGGTATACGACCTACCACCCAATTCAAATACGTTAGAATTATTTATTATTTTTCTGGTTGGCAGCTTGTCAAACATACGTGCGTAATATCCTATTACATCGTCTTTATTATTAAACTTATTGCCAAAAAACAGGCTAATATTATCTGATTTTATTTTTTCATAGTTCAAATTATGCATAAATAAGTCTTTATTTAAATCTAAGTTCTTTAATTCGGTAATTGACGCATGTTTATTATCATTATTAAGAAAAACTATTCCATAGTACGGGTCTATTGTTGACCATTTGCCATTAACTTTAAAAACAGTTACCGCATCCTTGTAGTTATCTTCATTAAACCACATAAAAGCATCCACACCAGCATATACCAATAAAACTGACAAAAGATCAGAAAATTGATCCTCCGTACCAAGCCTTCTATCTATTATTGTCAATGGGTGACTGTCAACTACATCAAAGCCTTCTGGTATTTTTCTTATATTATTCTGTATCCATTTTGATATATCTAATACTTTTTCTATATCGTTTTTGGAATTCTGAGTTATTTTATTAACAAGATGATCATAATTTAAATGTCTGCCATAGAAATTATATAGCTTTAGATATAATGGAATTTTATATTCAATTATCTTGTAATTAATACCTATATATTGTGTTGTGTTTTTACTTAAAACTATAAAAATGCTTACAATCAATACAATCAATGGTAGGCGTTTTGCTTTTTTCATAATAGATATATCAATAAAAAAATATGTTTTTAGATAATTTAAATATTGACCTTTAATTATTTCTTAATTCGATGCAAAATAAATGCCTTGAATGCAAAATATAAGCTTAAACCTACTGTCACATGCCAAGGTGCTAAGCGCATGCGATACAGAGTTCCTACATTTGGAATTGCAATAGATTGCACCAACAATATTACTGCACCAGTTAACAATACCGCTGCAATAATTATAATATTCTCGTTGTTATATTTGATAATCAGGCCTATAAATCCGACTATAAATGCAGCATATGCAACCAACATCTCAATGCCGGAAATTTTTCGCATAATTCCACTTCCAGGATTGACCCCTTGGGCAATCCACATATCAGGAAATGGTGCCAAATATCCAATTTGAATAGCTCGTGGAATATAATTTAGCACGTCTAATACTGAATAAAATCTAACGTTGGTATCAATCATACTGCCTGCATTTGGATAGCCATTGATAAAATTCTGCCTAACTCGATCAAATCTAGCTGGATACGTAACAAGTAATTCCTCCAATAGGACTATAGAATTAGAATTTATAGAATTAGAATTTATAGAATTAGAATTTATATGATTAGCTTTCGGTGGTGGAGCATAATAATCTTGGCCACTTGAAAGCGACACACCCCATTGATGAATAAAAAACATGCCAGTTACAATAATCAATAATCGTTTATATCGTGTGGGTCTACGCCACAAAATCCACAACACCAAAATACTTACGCCTGCCATCCAGGCGATACTTACCACTTCCATAAAGTACGGCCTAACTATCCAAATCAGAAAAAGCCCTGAAATAGTTCGTAGAAAAAAAGATAAATACACTTTCCAGCCCTTTTGATCACCAGCTAGTAGTAACGTATTAAAGATGAGAAATACTCCAACTATGGAGAATATGTCTTTATGTAGCTGCCCATAAATCATCAATGAGCTAGGAAATAACAAAAGAGGCAGTACACCAACCCAAGTGTATTTATTCTCCTTAGCTATATATGAAATTAACCTGTGTAACTCTGCAACTGCAATACCAAATAAAATAGCATTTAATGGCAAATACATAAAAGGTTTAGAAACCCCAGTCAGTGCATAAATTGCAGCAGCTATCCCAGCTGGCGCCTGCCCAAAAAGCCTTAACTCCCACTTATCCCAGCCAGTTTCATTAATTTTATGTGCTGATTCTACTGCAATTTGATTGAACCAGACCCAATCTGCACCTTTTAATAGCCCATCTCCGGCGTGCAAATCTGGAAACACATATGGTAAAAAAATTAATTGCAATGAAAGCCCTAGTGTTAATGCCCATAAAAAAGCAATCAACCCTATAACGTATGATTTTGACAAATCAATATTCATTATTATTCTTCATATTCTTCATATTGAAAACTTTAAATTTTAACTAATTGTTTCATTGTTTAAAAATAGGATTAGTCTTTGACTAATCCTGTTAGTAGGCGAACTAGCTTATCTCCTGTAACATTTATACAATATTTATTCTCAATCAGCTTTCGCCCACCCCCCCCCATTTTAGCTCTCATATCTACATTCCTATATAGCCTTTCCAAAGCTTCAACCCACTGTTCATTAGAATCGGACAAAAATCCATTAACACCATCATCAACAATTTCTTTATTAACGCCTACCGAAGATGCAATAACAGGTAATCCACTTGCCATATATTGTATTAGTTTAAAACCACATTTACCACGTGCCCAAGGCTCATCTGGCAAAGGCATGATCCCAACATCAAAACTAGACAAACACTCAACTTCAATCTCTTCAGACCAAGGGAGAATTTTCAATGAAACTCCTGGCAATTCAATAGATCCTGCACCAATCAAAGTTACAATCACATTATCATTCTGACACATATGGGCCAATGCTGGGGCGATACTATATAGATACTTTGTGGTACTGGGAGACCCTATCCACCCAATATTAAATACATTTGATTGAAAATTAGATTTAAATACTGGATATTTTGATAAATCTACCACTGTAGGGATTAATTCTACCTGCTTGGATCCAGCAGAATGTGCATAATTAGCTAAATATTTATTTCCCACAATAACAATATTTGCAGATCTCATAACAGAACGAATTTTATTTTTAAATAGGATACGTATTAAAAAACTTTTGTGCGCATCATATCGATGGAATATAGCATCATCATAGTCAATTATCAACTTACACCCTTTATATTGAAATAACCATTCAAAAATTGCAGGAAAAAATGGTATCAATTCATATTCAATAACAACAACTGAATGGCTTGATGCACGTAAAATTGCGAGTAGGCGACGAATAAATAAACCAAAAACCAATAAGAATGGGGTGATTCCATTTTTATATTTTTCAATAAGGTATCGTTCACTAAAGAGTGGAGATATTTCATATTCCAGCCCAGACTTTCCAATCATCGGCAAATATTGGAGACTTCTGTAGCGACTGCTGGCGCCATTTCTATCATATTTTGTTAAAAAAAATATTTTCTCTTTCATTCGCAAATATAACAATAAAACATTATCCTATTGCTTCGGTGTAGATCTTTCTATAATTATTAATCCCAAATTCCAAAGAAAATATCTTTTCTGCAGTATCTCGACAGCGTTTATGTATTTCCTTATCAAGATATAAAGAATTAAGATTATCAATTGCATCAGAAATAGATGTCGCATCAATTCCATCTAAAACAATGCCCACTCTATTTTGTGTAACAACATCTGCCACATCTCCAACACCACGATTCACCACTACCGGCATGCCAGTCGAAAGAACTTCTGCCAGACGAGTTGGAGAGCGCCCAAGTTCAGACGTCTCACCCCCCTTATAGAACATTGTAGATATTGAATGCTCCTTGATTGCATTCGGAATATCTTGTGGCAAACATGAAGATATCTTCAAGCGCCTTCCTAATACATTCTTTGGATCAACAAGTGATTGGATTATTGTGGGATCGTCTTGGGATATTATCTCGAAAGTTGAATTTTGATCAATTTCAGCTAATTTATTAAACCAAATTGAAAGCCATTTAATGTCAAACCATCCGCTCAATACAGTACCAATACACCCATGTACCATGGATTTATTTTCTTGGGATTTATCATACACAAGCATAGGAAATTTATTCAAATCGACACAAGTAGGAATTACAACCAGCTCTTTATTTTTCAATTCTTTTGAGTATTTCTTATTAAGATATTTAACAGATGCATTTGTCAAAGTAACAACAGTAGATGCGTCACGCAAACACAATCGTTCAATTAAAATTATTATTTTATGTAAAAAAGAATTTCGATTAATGCGTGACGATGTTATCAACTCTTCAGGCCAAAGGGCACGCATATCAAAAATAAAAGGAACTTTGGTAACTTTATATACAATCCATGCGACGGCAGCAGGCAAGTATGAGCGCGCATGGATAAGTTTAATACTATCTTTTTTTACCACTTTTAAACAAAGAGTGAGAAATTTAATCATACTCCATGCCGATCCAATCAAAGTAGGGTGATATCTATAATATTGAGGATTCCAACAAATTCCAAGTGACTGGCATTCTTTTTTTAATCTTTCGAATCTATCAGAATTATTAACATCTTTTTCCTTTTCAAAGGTTATAAGAGAAATTTTATAGTAAGATGACAAACCTCTTAAATACGGCATAACCTGGCTCTGACCCAATGGCTCTAGAAGCCCATTACGAGTGATGTACAAAACTTTATTCATATAATCGTATAGTATCTTTTAGTTTAAAAAAATCCTAATCACAAAGATTTTTAGTTACCCACTGTCTATCTTTTTCTCCAGAATATATCAGTTTTATTTTTCCTGAATCGATAAATTCCTGAACGGCCTTATAAACACCATGGTGCTTATGATGAGGATCAGGGTACCAATCATCTCCTGCAATAACCCCTCCTTTTTTTATTTTTTGACAGAGTAAGCCTAGCTCAATAGTAGTATGCTCATACTCATGTGAAGAATCAATATACGCCCAATCCAAACTATTTGACTGGAATCTTTTTAATATATCTATGTCGCTATCTACATACAATTTAACCAGTCCACTCTCAATATCTTTCTTAAATTTTCTCAATATATTGCGTAATGCATTAATTGTACTCTTATCACCTGATGCCCACTCCCACTGAGCCTCATATTGGTACCATGGATCAATTAAATATAACAACTTTGGCTTTGTATTTTTTAATAAGACCTCGGAAAACCTGCCTTTAAAAACACCTAATTCAACACCAATGCCACCCTTAGGTATGTATTTTTCTAGTGCTGCTATTCTAATATTTATATTGGATTTGGAAAGATAGCCTTCTAGAAATTCAAATCTTACAATATATTTTTTTATAAATTTTATAATCATTTTTTTTAAACCTTGTTGTATAAATATTCCTTTAAATGCCTTTCAATGAGCCTTAGCTCATCTTTATCCAAAAGTTCCTTATATATACCGATATTTTTGCTTGAAGCGACAGAGTCATAATTTGAGTATAAACCCTTGTCAATACTCAAAAAATCACATACTTCATCGGAAACAACACTATGTCTTTCAACAAATTCTTCAAATCGAACTATTTTAATAAAATCACTATCTACAGATTCTATCCTTAACATCATTTCCTTATACCAGTCAATATATTCACTGACAGACCGAGCATTTTTATGCTTTTTTAACTCACAATACTGGTCTCTAGGATCTCTAACAACAAGAATAACCTTTCTATTAGGAAAATAATCAGTTGAATTGACTGGATTCCAGCCAGATCCTGCCTGATTAAGTAAAGTGTACTTTTTATCATGAACTCCAAACATTTTCAAATGCAATTCACGAGTTTTTTCAACAAAATCTACTCCAATGGTGGGTAAATACTTATCTTTAGCATAGTCTTTATTTATTATTTTTAGACGGTTATATATTCTCTTAAAGAATGGCGCAGTAAACCATTCCCAGTGGGAGTTATAGGGAAGCGAACTAACAACAAGACTATCAACATATAAGTCAATTAATTTATAATACGCATTGATATTATCCCCATACCCCATTCCAGGATTATATTTGGTGTGTTTACGACCTAGCTTATATGCTATTTTTTTAAATTTAACTATATTTAAATGCGCACTTGGATGACTAAAAAAAAATCCACATGATGCATGAAGTGACATTATCCCGTATGGCACTTGAGGTAAAAGATATTCCTCTCCATTAAGCGGATCGTATGAGTCACTTCTACCAGATAAAAAATCATACACTGCACCTGCGCCAGAGTAAAAAGTTCCTAAAGTTATTACGAATTTTGGAGGAAAATTTTCCTTATCACGCAAATTTAGAGTGAACTTTTTTTTTACAGATTTAGACATATAAGTCTCTTGTTGTTTTTACTTCTCGGCAGCGATTAGACATTAGCATTTTTGCAATATTAAAATCAATCATTTCATCTATGTCTATAGAGCTCTCTCTATTCATTTTATAAGAGTAAATATTATCTTGTATAAAAAAAGTTTTTTCATTCAATATTCTTTCTATCTTACAGAGGTAGATGGCGCCATTTAATCTGTAGTAACTTTCCAAATCTTGACTTCTGCTATTTAACACCTGATTATCCAAAAAATTTGACAAACTTCCACTAGATGGGATTGTATTACACCACAACGGGCTATGATCTACATTACATACACTAACTATCGCATCACATTTTTTTTGCTGTAGCAACTCTATAGACTCATCTATATTTTTAACAGTTCGCAGTGGGGAAGTTGGTTGCAAAAGGACAACATAATCATACCGTTCATCAGCCTTTTGAAAAAATTCTATCGCGTGCAAAACAACACTGATTGAGCTTGCATGGTTTGAGGAAAATTTATCTGGCCGTATAAACGGTACTTTTGCACCGTATTTTTTAGCAACTGTTGAAATTTCATTATCATCTGTTGACACAATTACATCGTCAATATATTTGGAGCCTAATGCGGCCTCAATAGTCCATGCAATAAGGGGTTTTCCTGCTAAATTAAGAATATTTTTTCTTGGTAGGCGCTTACTGCCGCCTCTTGCAGGAATAATCGCTAAAATTTTTTTATTATCAATCATTTTTTAAAATTTAGCTATATCCATCTGGGCTTGATCAAACTGCTCCATTTGCCCAATATCTAGCCAATATTCATGCACAGGGAACACATTTACCTGGCCCGAACTATCTATTTTTTTCTGTAGTAAGTCTGGCATATCTAAATAACTAACCCCGTCTATTGTGTCAAGCATTGGTGGGCTAATTACATAAACGCCTGCATTCACAAAAAACTTATGTATTGGCTTTTCTACAATAGAGCTAGCATACTGGCCATTTGTTTTTATCACTCCATATGGCACCTGGAAATCATATTCTCGCGTGCACATAGTTGCATCGCCACCCTCTTCAAGATGAAAATTAAGTAACTCTTTGAAATCTATTTTGGTTAGTAAATCTCCATTCATCATTAATATTGGCAAATCTATTATATTTTTTGGTAGCAGCCCAAGTCCGCCAGCCGTACCAAGAGGAGTCTCTTCATGAAGGTATGTAATACTTACACCCCAATCACTACCATTGCCAAAATGATTTCTCACCATTTCAGCCTTATAGTGTGTAGAAATATAAAAATTATGGAAGCCTGATGCAATAAATTGATTTAAGATATTTTCAAGTATTGGTTTACTCCCTACTTTTAATAGTGGTTTGGGAGTGTTGTTAGTAAGTGGCGCCAATCTTTTTCCAAAACCTCCTGCCATCAAAAAAACTGGATTATTAAATTTTTTCTTCTCTATCAAGTGCTGTAACGTTTCTAGCCCAACAATCCTTCCATCGCTATCAACAATAGGAATTTGCAACAAATCTAACTCTTTCATCTTTGCAAGGATATTGGACTTATCATCACCTGCTAATGCCACTATTGGGTTTTTATGCATAATTTCAGTTAATAGGGTATTCATTGGAAGTTGGCTGATTAATCCACGACGAATATCACCATCTGTTATAGAGCCAATCAATCGCTCGTCATCATCCACAACCATCACAATGCGTAACGATTCTTGGTTCAATATCTTAATAGCCACTTCCATTGTATCCTCCATTTTGAGGATTGTCTTTTTCCAATTATGCATAACTAATATCTACGTAATATATTTTAATTTCCATTCCAAATAGGGTTTTTTAATTCCCATTTACCATTAACCTTATTCCATAAATGCGGAGATCTGAATTTTTCAATTGCGTCATGATACTGTTGCATAGTAATATCCATATAATTGCAACAATCCTGAATATATTGTTGCGGAAATTCTCCATCAAACCTTTTAATTAACGAAATTCCTTCGTCTCGAGTAATATCACCATTTCTAACTTCCTGCGCAGAATCATAAGTCGCTCTACCAATGCCAAATTTAATTGTTGTTGTATGATAATGCAACCAGTCGATTTTATCGTCCAAAGAGCTATACTTGCTAAAACTCCCCTCTGTTCTATGATCATTTGGCATAAAGTTACTATTCTCAACCGAATAGTAATAAACATCTTGAGGATGCCATTTTATATAGTAGCCTAAATAATGAACCTCAGTTCCCGTCTTTTCTACCTCATACGGACTCACTGGAAAATAAGCCTCAAGATCAGACAATTTAAACCCAAAATCATCAATCAAGTCTTTTGCAGGAATGCCTCCCAATACCAAATCTTGTATACCTAATTCTGCGCTATAATATTTTTGGTCTCTAGTGGGCTTTTCATTATCTTCAATAGAATTACCATACTCAGCCTCATTCTCACCAAAAATAACCAATGGGATATCTAATAAAACTGATAATCTAGGGGCAAGATTTTTCTGGCCTAAAATAAAAGGCTGGAATGGATGCCCAAGATTTAGAAAGGCATTCTTTGTCAGAAATCGATGCAGTTTTTTATTTTGATTATAAGTGTAATTAGCAAAACCAGCATCTAGCCATGCATCAAAATTTCTTCTACCAATATCAGTATATAAAGCAGGTGGCCAAGTAATTAGTATTGGATTCATATTGTACTTATACTTCAGAATATGGGCCGCTTGAACGCTATCTTTGCCACCACTACCTGGCACCACGACATCATATCGACCATCATTGCGTCTAAATCGATTACACAACTCTTCAAGCTCTTTGTGTCTTTCTTTCCAATTTATAGACTTTTTCATCTCGGCATAACGACATGCATCACAAATCCCATCTTCACCAAAAGCTAAGGTCTTTTTCTTTTCGCTAGCTTTTTGTTTAAATTCAATAGTTGAAGATGGCCTCTGATTATTCATAGTGCACTTTTTGCAAAACTTCACTTCGAGTGGGAGACCATATTTTCCAGTTAATTCTTTCATTTATACACCAACTAATTGCTCTTATAATTTAATGAAGTTTGATAATAATCTTATACCTGCTTCACGGCTTTTTTCTGGATGAAATTGAACTCCATAAAGGCTTCCTTTATGTATTGCAGAAACAAAACTATGGTTATTGTATTTTGTTAATGCAGTAATATCAGTATAGTTAACCATCTCATACGAGTGCATAAAATAAAACTCCTCATTCTCTACACCATCTAACAAAACATTAGGATTCTTTACATTAATCTTATTAAAGCCTACGTGTGGTATTTTTCCATCACATAAGATCAGCTTTACTTCTGCACTTATCAAGCCCAAACCTTTGGTTTTGCCAAATTCAAACCCCAAGTCTGCCATTATTTGCATACCAAGACAAATGCCTAAAATTGGCTTACTAAATTCTTGTATGGGATTAATAAAATTATCATTCTCCAGTTCTTGCATGCCATCTTTAAAACTACCAACCCCTGGAATTATGAGCTTATCAACCAAACTAAAATCTGATGGTTTATTAATAACTAACGTATTACCGCCAGCCCTCTCAACAGCCTTTTTAATGCTGTGAATATTGCCAGCAATTCCATAATTCACAATTCCAATTATGTTGCTCACTATGACACCACCTCATTATTATTTAGATACTTTTTAATATCATGAATAGTTACCCTATCATAGTGTAGCAAGCTTGCTATCGCCACACCACTAGGGTGCGCCACTTCAATCAATGCTTTAATGTCCTCTAAAGAGCCAGCGCCACTTGACACAACAACGGGAATATTTACCAAGTTCACAACTTTTGACGCCAATTCAATATCAAAGCCTCTACACCTGCCATCTGTATCTACAGATTGCAATAAAACCTCACCAGCCCCTCTTTCCTCTATTTCTTTTACCCAATGTAACACATCTTTTTGGCCTTGAATACGACCACAGTCAGTATAGCACTCCCAATAATTCTCCCACTTTTTAGCCTCTATATTAACAACAATTGCCTGACTTCCAAATATTTTTGCAGCTTTGTCAATAATATCTGGATCCTTTTGAACGACATGTGTATTAATAACAACTTTATCTGCGCCCATATGGAGCATCTTGGAAAAATCATCAATGCTTTTAACGCCACCGCCAGCAGCAAACGGAATAAATAATTTATTTGCCACTTGCTCAATTTCATTAAAAAGAATTTCACGTTGATATAAAGAAGAGACTATGTCAATATAAAACAACTCATCAGCCCCTTGATCATAATATTTCTTCGCTAATTCTGATGGATTTCCCACCTTTCTAAGACCTTCAAAGTGAACTGGTTTAACCACATAGGGTGGCTTTACATCTAATTTTGCAATTATTCTAACTGTCATCTATTCAGCAACCTTAAATTAAGAGTATTTTTTATAAGTCATAAAAAGTTTTTTTAAGAATTCCATTCAAATCAAAATTTTTAATCACTTTTACAACCATTTTACTTGACCCCCCGTCTCCATAAAGATTTTTAGTGTTATCAACTATATTTTGAAAGTCTTCAGAATATGACTTATCAAATGCACTATCAATGCTCTCTTTCGTAGGCAGGCAACTTATAACACTATCCGCTTTAATACGTCCTTTTTGTCTATCACCTATATCAATAGTTGCAATTTTAAAACTTGGCGCCTCAAGCAAGCCACTAGAACTATTACCCACAACAGCATCCATAAACTGCAAAGCGCTAAGATAATTCAACTGCCCCATTGATGCAAAGGCAATAGTATTATTGTGCTTAGCAACATAGTTATCTATCATACTGTTTATAATCCTCCCATCAGTATCACTATTAGCTTTTGTAAATATTATTTTTGTATTTTTTAACTCACTAATGGAGTCTAATAACGCTTGAAACTGAGTTCCTGACGTGGAGTTTTCAAGAGTAACTGGATGAAATGTAACCAATATATTTTTCTGACCAAGTTCAAAATTAATAATATTTACAAAATCAGATTTAGACAATAATTGTAACTTATTAATATTATCAATCCCTAAGCCGCCCACATTAAAAACTCTGCTTGGACACTCCCCTAATTGAATAATTCTATTTCTATACTCATCGGTAGCAGCAAAGTGTAAATGGCTCATCTTGGTTATTGAATGTCTAATATATTCATCAAATGCACCCTCAGTAGCCTCCCCACCATGTAAATGTGCTACAGGTATTTTTGCAATCATTGCCGCACTCACCGCCGAGAAGATCTCAAAACGGTCACCTAGAACCACCAACAAATCTGGACGTAAGTCGGCAAATGCTTTAGAACATTCAGTTATGCCTATTCCCATAGACTTGCTAATCGCCAATTTACTATCAGACAAAAGCGATATATCTACTTTTTTATCAATCGAAAAACCGTCTTTTTCAATCTGTTGGTAAGTATTGCCAAATTCTTCAAACAAGTGCATGCCAGTTGCAATAATTTGCAAATCTAAAGCGGTATCGGCATCAATTTCCTTCATTAGCCAATAAAGCAATCCGTATTCCGCCCTTGTTCCAGTAACAACGCAGATTTTTCTTTTGGTCATATTAACTCATCTGTATTGTAGTCTTTAGAGGCAACTGTTCCTATAACTTCATCCCATTGCATCGGACTAATGCCACTTCCTGGCCTTTTAGTGGCTATATTTCCATCTGTTAACAAATCGCCTTTTTTAATATTCTGACTGGCAATAATAGATTTTCTTGCAATCTCGATGTTGGCACTCTCGCTTGATGATGGTTTCTTCTTGCTACTACCTAGCGCTTTTTCAATATTCCTAATAGCATTTACCATCGCTTTCAATTCTTTCGGCTCTAATGATGCTTTATGGTCTGGGCCATCCATTGTTTTGTCCAACGTAAAATGCTTTTCTATACATGAGGCGCCCATTGCTACAGCGGCTATATCTACTTCTATACCTAATGTGTGATCACTGTAGCCAACATTGACGTCAAATTCCTTATGTATTGTCAACATTGCATTGAGATTTACATCTTCCATTGGTGTTGGATACATTGTATTTGCGTGTAATACTGTTATATTTTCTTTTAATGATCCTGAATTAATCAAAACATTTAATGCACTTTCAACCTCTTTAAGGCTTGACATACCTGTTGATAGTACAATCTGTTTATTTAATGAGCCAACATGCCTCAAATATGGCAAATTGGTAATTTCACCACTAGCTATTTTGAAAATTTGCATTCCTAAATCACTCAAGAGATTGATACTATCATGATCAAATGGTGTAGATAAAAACATTATGTCTTTCTCTTGGCAATAAGCAATCAATTCCTTATGGGTTTCCATATCAAGCTCAAGCTTTTTTAGCATATCAAACTGAGATTCTGACGCATTGGTAGTTTGCTTTTGATATTCAGCCTTCTGAGTGTTTTTAGCTACTAAATTTTCAGCCTTGAAAGATTGAAATTTAACAGCATTAGCCCCAGAATTGGCGGCTACATCAATTAATTGCTTTGCCAAATCAACTGAACCATTATGGTTAACACCAGCTTCTGCAATAATAAATACACTCATGTCACCAAACTCCCGGCCTTAATAAAGCTATTCTTACCTATTGTGATTGACTCTTTAGTTATCACACCACTACCAATAAAACATCCAGATTGCACTATAACACCGCCATTGATGGTTGCATTTGTAGAAATGTGGCAATGCTTAGATATTTGGCAATCATGCTCAATTAATACTTTCGAATTTATAATACAATTATTGCCTATTGTGGCGCTCGCATTAATTAATGCATTATGCATTATAACAACACCATTGCCAATAGAGGCATGCGAAGATACGTAAGCATTCGGAGAGGCAATGCTAGGTAGTATGAATCCAGCATCGACAGCTAAATCAAATAATTTTATTCTAAGTGATGGTGATTTAATTTGCCCAGTTGTTACTAGGGCATAATTATATTTCTTTACCAAAATAGGCAAGTCAGAATCATTACCAATAATAGGATACCCAAGGACATTGGATCCTAAAAGTTCTGGCTTATCCACTATTCCTGCAATCTTAAATCGGCCCTCTCTCTCAATAACATCAATAACAGATTTACAGTGCCCACCACCCCCAATTAAGATTATCTCTTTCATGGAATCATCACGCTACTAGGAATATTAACAACTCTTTCCTCTAGCCATTCTGAACTAGTTAAATCACCACATTGTGCACTTTCAAACATGGGCAACTTATTCATTAATGTCCAAATTGGGCGAGTCATCACACCCTGTGAATTGGTCTCATTCAAAAAATCATCTCGCTGTTGTTTATTATTAAGAATGATTGAATTAAGCCAATAGTTTGACTTTCCGCCTTTTGGCTCATTAACAAATCTATAATTACTATTATTAAAAAACTTTGCATATATAGTTGCTAATTCATGCTTTCTAAGCAAGAAACTATCAAGATTTTCTAATTGAGCAACCAATAAAGCAGCATTTAAATTTGGCATACGATAATTGTAACCAATCATATCGTGTGTGTAATCCCATTTATGTGGAACTTTTGCAGTTGTGGTTAAATGCTTGGCTTTTTTTGCCAACTCTTCATCATCTGTAATAATGCAACCACCGCCGCCAGCGGTAATAATTTTATTGCCGTTAAAGCTCATTATGCCCATTTGACCATATGTGCCAGTGTGTTTATTTTTATACATACTACCTAGGCTCTCGGCTGCATCTTCTATTAAAACAATATGATATTTATCACAAATATCTTTAATTTCATCTATTCTGCAAGGATGCCCAAATGTGTGCATAGGAATACACGCCTTAATAACCTTACCAGTTTTACTGTTAATGCATTGCTGATTTTTGATCAATGTAAAATTCTCAAGGAATTCTTTTAACGCTGACGGAGATAAACCCATCGTATCCTTATCAACATCAATAAATATTGGTAGTGCGCCACAATAATTAATTGCATTACAAGTGGCAATAAATGTAAGCGGTTGGGTAATTACTTCATCATTTTTCCTAACATTAGCAATCAGTAAAGCGACGTGCAGAGCAGATGTGCCATTGCTAGTTGCTATAGCATATTTAGCCCCAGTATATTTAGCAATCTCTTCTTCAAACCTATCTACAAATCTACCTACAGATGATACAAATGTTGAGTCTATGCATTCACTTAAATACCTTTTCTCATTACCGATAAATTTTGGCTCATGTAAAGGTATAGGGCTGTTTGTTTGGTAGAGATTCTGAATAAAATCAATTACACTATCAAACATTGTATATTTCTGATTTATATTTCTTGAGATTATCTGATTTTAAAATCCAATCGATGGTCCTTTGTAAACCTTCCCTAATGCCAACTTGTGACTTAAACCCAGTTAATTTTTTTATTTTAGAGTTGTCACACAAAAGTCGGAAAACTTCTGATTTTTCTGGTCTAATGCGCTGACTATCTACAATAAATTTAACATCACTATCCATTAACTCTTTAATCATATTCAGTGTATCGCCAATACTAATTTCAAAATTAGAACCTATGTTAACTACTTGACCGATAGACTCATCACACTCTGCAAGGGCTATAAATCCACGACAAGTATCATCTACATAATTAAAATCTCTTGTTGGTGTTATATCGCCCAACTTAATTTTTGTTGCACCATTTGCAATCTGTGTAATTATTGTAGGAATAACTGCCCTAGCAGACTGCCTAGGACCATAAGTATTAAATGGCCTTGCAATAGTAACGGGTAGATTGAATGCATTATAAAAACTCATTGCCATTGCATCAGCTGCAATTTTTGTTGCACTGTATGGAGACTGGGGCTGCATTGGATGTTCTTCATCAATTGGTGTATATTGTGCTGTGCCATATACTTCGCTAGTTGAGGTGTGTATCACTCGTATATTACCTTGTTCTTTTGCTGCTTGGCAGATATTTAATGTCCCCTTGATGTTTGTATCTACATAGCTATCTGGAGCAACATAAGAGTAAGGAATAGCTATCAAAGCCGCAAGATGGAAAATAATATCTATATCTTTAGCAATAAATTTACAATAATGCGGGTCTCTAATATCACCAGTTAATACTTCA
>Ga0233441_1001000_pt1 | contig 27864 bp, 27 predicted proteins | sample SI_123_September_4_FD_182781 | JGI IMG/M metagenome (GOLD analysis project Ga0233441, IMG submission 182781) | Seawater microbial communities from Saanich Inlet, British Columbia, Canada - SI_123_September2016_135_MG | ecosystem: Environmental > Aquatic > Marine > Inlet | place: Canada: British...
GGTACCGGCTGGTGAACCGCTGCTATTGATCAGCGCCGCCCGCTTTCCTGACCTGGACCGGCCGCCAAAAGCGGCCGGTTCCTTTTTGTCGCACCCCCGCCCGCGGGACGGATCGAACCATCGCCGAGGACGCATCGACAGACATTCAGGGACACCACAACGGCGCCCCGCGCCTAACCGAAGGAGACTTGTCATGTTGCGCAAACTCATTCTTGGACTGGCTGCTGTCGCTGCTCTGTCCACCACTGCCATGCTTCCCACCGCGGCTTCAGCCAAGGGCTGGAAAGGCGGCTGGCATCATCACGGTCATCACCATCACGGCCACTGGGGTGGCGGTTACGGCTACTTCGCTGGCGGATACGGCGGTGGTTATGGCGGCTGCTACGTGAAGCGCCTCGTCGATACGCCGTATGGCCTTCGCTACCGCGTGGTCAACGTTTGCTACTAAGCGGATCGTATCCGCTCCTCCCAGACTTCAGCCCCCGGCAGCGACCCTGTTCGGGGGCCTTCTTCATCGCGGTTCCATGTTCCCGATACTTCAATTTTTACCGATTGCTCACCATTCAGCACGAATGCCTGAACGAATTTACCTCTGCGGACTTAGTCAGGTGTAATTTGAAATGATGTTGAGACGAATTGGAACATGCCATGCCAAATCGAGTCGACACGCGGGACATCCATCTCGACCACATTCATAGCGAAGCGGTCTGGCAAGGCATCGGCGAAAAACTGCGCGATGCACTCAACCGTGAGTCGCCGGACATGTCGCAGCGCCTGCGCGCGCTGATAGCGCGCCTGCCGGAGCTGGACGGCGAAAAGGCTCCGTCGCTGGTTCCGGGGATGGAAACGCGTTAGCGCATCTTCTCTCAGCAACCCGGTCGGGCACGCCAAAAGTGCCGCGATCCGTCATAAAATGACTGACAAAGCTGTTGCGTTCGGCGGCCCGTTTCGTAAAAGCCCGCCATGCTCTCCCTCAATGACATTTCCGTCCGGATTGCCGGACGCCTTTTGATCGACCAAAGCACGGTGCAAATCGTACCCGGCGCACGCGTCGGCTTCGTCGGCCGCAACGGCGTCGGCAAATCGACGTTGTTTCACGCCATTCGGGGCGAATTGCCGACGGAAACCGGCTCGATTTCGATTCCGCCGCGCTGGCGTGTCGGCAGCCTTGCACAGGAAGCGCCTGACGGTCCCGAAAGCCTGATCGACGTCGTTCTGAAAGCCGACCTCGAGCGCCACGCGTTGCTGCATGAAGCGGAAACCGCGCACGACCCGCATCGCATCGCGGACATCCAGACTCGGCTTGTGGACATCGACGCGCATTCTGCCCCTGCCCGAGCCGCGGCTATTCTCTCAGGTCTCGGTTTCTCCACCGCCGATCAGGCACGCTCCTGCTCGGAGTTCTCCGGGGGCTGGCGCATGCGTGTGGCGCTTGCGGCGACGCTGTTCGCAGCGCCTGATCTTCTGCTGCTCGACGAGCCGACCAACTACCTCGATCTCGAAGGCACGCTCTGGCTCGAAGATCATCTTGCGAACTATCCGCGCACCGTGATCGTCATCAGCCACGACCGCGACCTGCTCGATACGTCTGTCGATCAGATCCTGCATCTCGATCGCGGCAAGCTCACGCTTTACAAGGGCACCTATTCGTCGTTCGAGGAACAGCGCGCCACCCGCGAGATGCTCGACGCCAAGCACGCCAAGAAACAGATGGACGAGCGCAAGCGGTTGCAGGCGTTCGTCGACCGCTTCAAGGCGAAGGCCTCGAAAGCCAAGCAGGCGCAATCGCGCGTCAAGATGCTGGAGCGGATGAAGCCGGTCACAGCTCTGGTGACACAGGACGTTCGCGAGATCGCGTTTCCGACGCCTGACAAGATTCTCTCACCGCCCATTATCGCAGTGGACGGCGTGTCGGTCGGATACGATCCGGCGAAACCAGTGCTCAACAACGTCACACTGCGCATCGACAATGACGATCGCATCGCGCTGCTTGGTTCCAACGGCAACGGAAAATCGACGCTGGTGAAATTGCTCGCCGGCAAGCTGCCGCCCTTTTCCGGCAAGGTCGTGCGCGCCGACAAGTTATCGGTCGGCTACTTCGCGCAGCACCAGACCGACGAACTCGACCTCGACGGTTCGGCTTACGATCACCTGCGCAGGCTGATGCCGCACGAGACGGAAACGAAAGTGCGCGCACGCACCGGCGCCATCGGATTTTCCGGCAAGGCAGGCGACACAAAGGTCAGTTCATTGTCCGGCGGCGAGAAGGCGCGGCTTCTGCTCGGGCTTGCGACGTTCTACGGCCCGAACATGATCATCCTCGACGAGCCGACCAACCATCTGGATATCGACAGCCGCGCGGCACTCGCGGAAGCAATCAACGATTTTCCCGGCGCGATCATTATGGTCTCGCATGATCGTTATCTGATCGAGGCGTGTGCGGATCAATTGTGGGTGGTGGCGGACCGCGCCGTGACGCCTTACGACGGGGATCTTGACGACTATCGCCGCTCGGTGCTGACCGCACGCGGCATGCGCGCCTCAAGCCGTGATCGCGCAAGCAACGGTCGCGACAAACCGCAGCGCCCCAAGGAAAAGCGCGTCCCGCTCAAGCAGAAAATCTCAAATTCTGAAAGCGAGATTGCGCGCATCACCGGCATCATCGAGAAAATCGATGCCGCGCTCGCCCTGCCCGATCTGTTCAAGCGCGACCCAAAGCAGGCGGCGCAGCTTACCAAGGCCCGCGCAAGTGCAGCAGACGCGTTGCAACGCGCTGAAGATGAATGGCTGGAAGCAAGTTCGTCCTACGACGAAGCTGCGAGCTGAAAAACTAAGAGCGCTTTTTCTTCGCAGCGCGCGCGGGCTTCTCCGGCGGCGGCACATCGACACGTTCGATCGACGTCAAGCGGCCCGACGTGAAGGTATAGGCGCCGGGGCGCGGCCCAGACCGCCAAGTGATCAGCGCCACACGATCACCGCGTTCATTATTCGACAGGTTCACATTGTCGGGCGCCACAGGAATCGCTCGCGCAACGTCGCACTCGGTATGACCCAGCGCGACCGGAGCCGCGGAGACCTGGCCTTCGGACGATGCATTGGCATCAGCGGGCGTGCCGGCTACCGGCGCTCCCGGACATTGACCGTCGGAGCTGATCAGGTCGTTCGGCGTCACACCCTTCGACGCGCTCAGCGGTGGTGTCTCAATCGTGCTGTTGCCGCCTTTGAAAATCCTGCCCGGGCGCGCGAACCATTCCTGATCCTTGAGCGAGAAGTCGGACAGCCCCCCGAGCCCGCTGCACCCGGCAACCATCGGAGCCACAATCACGAGGGCCGCCAACTGCCGGGCGTGGGTGTTTTTACGCAGGACGCTCAAATTCGTTCTCACACCAACTTCAGCGCTTGCTGCGCGTTTCGGAACCAGACATCACTTAAAGCAAATGCCTAAAGAATCATTTGCGCATCATTTTGCGGCAAGGATGGAACAACTCGCCGATCGCTGCGCACATCCGGCCTTCCACCATCCCTTTGCGGCACCATGGTGGCTAACCGCCGGTCAGGTCAACGAAAAAAGACTGTATTGTTAACGCCGGACCGGCGCGCAATGCAGCAACAGAACCGCATTACACGATCATCATCGTGCTTCTGCTTACGCCCGCTTCTGCCATTTGCCGCGTTCGTCGGTCTGCCAGTATGTCAGCTCCAAACCGCGCGATTTGCCATCCGCCCATGCTGCGCGGGCAACGCCGAGAGCTTCGTCATCGTCACCGTTGAACACGAGGACCACGCGATCATATGTTGCGAAATCCTTGGGCAGGCCCGCAGCATCGACAACGAACCTGACATTGGCATTGTTTGGATTGCCGTCATCCACAGTGAGAACAACCGGCTGGTTCACGACATTGCTCTCGCGCCACGTGCCGTGCGGTAAAAACGAATCTTCGCGATACGTCCACAAATGCGCGTCGAGCGCTTCCGCGCGCTCCTCCGATCCGGTCTGTACCGCGACGCGCCAGCCGCGCTCAAGGGATTTCTCGAGCAGCGGCGGCAACACCTTCTCAAGTGTCGTGCCTTGCAGATGATAGAACAGGACTTCGGTCATCGCGCCTGACCCAATCGCATGTTTTGCCGTCACCCTGAGCGGCGAAGCCGCCAAGCCTCGAAGGGCGACGGCTCGCGCCCTTATCGCGTCATCCTTCGAGGCCCGCAAGCGTTCGCACCTCAGGATGACGATCCGCTGCTCTACTTTTTCGCTTCGTAATTATCCGCCACCAGCCGGTTTAGCAGACGCACGCCGAACCCCGATCCCCAGCTGCGGTTGAGGTCCGATGCAGGAACGCCCATTGCCGTACCGGCGATGTCGAGATGCGCCCATGGTGTCTCATCGACGAACCGCTGCAGGAACTGCGCAGCTGTGATCGAACCGCCATTACGGCTGCCGGTGTTCTTCATGTCGGCGAACTGCGAGTCGATCTGTTTGTCGTATTCGGGACCGAGCGGCATGCGCCAGACCCGCTCGCCGGTCTCCTGCCCCGCCGCGGTCAGCCGCTCCGCAAGCTTGTCGTCGTTCGAGAACATGCCGGCATAGTCAACACCGAGCGCGACCATGATCGCGCCGGTCAGCGTCGCCAGATCGACCATGAATTTCGGCTTGTGCTTTTTCGCCACATACCAAAGCACGTCGGCCAGCACGAGGCGGCCTTCGGCATCGGTATTGATGATCTCGATGGTCTGTCCCGACATCGATGTCACGATGTCGCCGGGCCGCTGCGCGTTGCCGTCCGGCATGTTTTCAACGAGGCCGATCGCGCCGACCACATTGACCTTCGCCTTGCGCGCAGCCAGCGCGTGCATCAGACCGACGACACAAGCCGCGCCACCCATGTCGCCCTTCATGTCTTCCATGCTACCGGCCGGCTTGATCGAAATGCCGCCGGTGTCGAAGCATACGCCCTTGCCGACAAAGGCAATCGGCTGCTCACCCGCCTTGCCACCGCTCCAGCGCATGATGACCATGCGGCCATCGTGTTCCGAGCCCTGCGAGACGCCGAGCAACGCTCCCATCCCCAGCTTTGTCATTGCCTTGACGTCGAGAACCTCGACTTTGACGCCAAGTTTTCGCAACAGCGTCGCGCGCCGCGCGAACTCCGCGGGAAACAGCACGTTCGGCGGTTCGTTGACGAGATCGCGCGCGACCAGCACGCCGTCCACAATATGATTCTCAGGGGCAAATGCCTTGCGCGCCGCTGCGACATCGGCGACCGCGACCGAGAACTGCGCACGCAGCGGCGCGTTGTCGCCGTCCTTCTTCGTGGTCTTGTAGCGGTTGAACCGGTAGGCGCGGAGCCGGACGCCCGATGCGATCGACGCTGCCTGCGATCCTTTCATCGCGCCCGACGGAAGCTCTGCGAGAATCGTGACGGCCTCTGTGCCGGCGCTGATCTTGGTCGCGATCTTGCCGCCGAATTTAAGAAAATCGCTGTCCTTGAGCGAAGCGGTCTTGCCGGCACTGACGACGATCAGACGGCCGGCCTTGAGGCCCTCCGGTGCCAGAATGTCCATCGTGGAGCCGCACTTCGCCTTGAACTGGTTGGTGGCCGCCGCGCGCTTGACCGCGTTCGTCGCCGTCCCCAGAGCCTTGATTGTGGCGGGGCCGAATTTCAGCGCTTCGTCGCAAAACACCACCAGAACGCCGCGCGGGGCAGCGGAAAACGGTACGAAGCCGACCTTCACGGCGTCGGTCATAAGCAAATCCTCCAGATAATCGCGGCTTTCGCAGCAAGGGACCAGAATCCAGCGGACGTTCGGATTCGGGACATGAGATGACGCACTATGGCGCTTTCGGGTGTGCACTGCCAAGCGCGCCGGAATCGAGGCAAGGATGGCCGCCGCAACTGTGTGCTTTCCCGGAGTGGCCTTAAAGCAACGATGATGTTTTATTAACCACAGTTAGCGCCCAGCCTCAGGTCGGCCATTTTGTTGACCAATCAAAGGGATGCTATGAAATAAGAATGTGCCGGAAAGCTCGATTCCGTGCCCTGGGGGAATCTCTCAAGAGATTGGGGCGCGCTCACGAAATCCGGCTGGAGTTGGGGATACCGCTGCCCGATGGGGTCGATCGACACTACTGTTTACCGGATGACCACATCGTCGTCCGCCGGGACTTTCGCGACCGCACGGCTCGTCCGGCGGGCCGCGTTGGCATAAGGCGGCTGCGCACATGGTAACGACAATTCTCGCACGCTATTTCGCTGCCCGTTTCGTGATCGCGTCGATCGCGACCTTCGGCGCGATCTTCGTGCTGGTCATTACCGTCGATTATATTGAGTTGATGCGCCGCGCCGGAAGCCTGCCGAATGTGTCGGGCCTATTCGTCGCGCAGACCGCGCTGTTTCGCGTGCCGCTGTCGCTCGAAAAACTGATGCCGTTCTGCATTCTGATCGGCGCGATGGTATCGTTCCTCGCATTGTCGCGACGGCTCGAACTTGTGGTAGCTCGCGCCTCCGGCATTTCGGCCTGGCAGTTCATTACCCCTGCGCTGCTCAGCGCGCTCTTGCTCGGCCTCTTCGCAACCGTACTCTATAATCCGATGTCGGCGGAAATGCTGGAACGCGCCAAGGGCATGGAGACCAAGATCTTCACCGATAGGGCACCAGCCGCTCAGGACGGCGCAGGCTTCTGGCTCAACCAGTCGACCAGCGAAGGACAGAGCATCATCAACGCCGCCCGGAGCCAGGGACAAGGCGCGCTTCTGACCGGCATCACGATATTCAGGTATGACCCTTCTGGAATCTTCAGGGAGAGAATCGAGGCAAAGGAAGCCACTCTTGAACCTGGCCGGTGGGTGTTCAAACAGGTGCGTCGTTACAAGCTCGATAGCCCCGTGGAGGAACTTAACACCCTCACCTTAGGCACGAGCCTCACCCCGGCCCAGGTCCGGAACAGCTTCTCTACTCCCGAAACTGTGTCATTTTGGCAACTCCCGGACTACATCAAATCGTCCGAGAACTCCGGCCAGGCCACAGCAGGTTACCGGCTGCAGTACCAGAAGCTCATCGCGCGCCCGTTTTTATTGGCTGCGATGGTGTTGCTCGCGGCCGCCGTGAGCCTGCGGTTCTTCCGCTTCGGCGGCGTGCAAAAGATGGTTTTAAGTGGCGTTGCAGCAGGGTTTCTGCTCTATGTCCTGTCGAAAGTAACTGAGGATTTAAGCAAGGCCGAGTTGATGCATCCGCTCGCTGCCGCGTGGTTGCCCGTTTGTGTGGGCGGCCTCTCGGGATTTTTGGCTTTGCTGTACCAGGAGGACGGGTAGTGGCCGTTGTCGCCGCCCTCCAAGGACGGACGCCTGCGTTTAGGCGGCGCATTCGCTTGCGCCGTCAAGGCACGGTCATGTCTGCCATTCTGGCTCTCAGTCTGGCGGCCGGCTTCGGTGCCGCCGACGTGACACCGGCGTCTGCCCAGCAAGCGTTCCGATACAACCAGCTTCCCCCCCGGCCGCCCAAGCAGCCTGCGAGCCAGCGGACCAATGACGGGCAGATGCTCGTTCAGGCCACCGAGGTCAATTACGACTACAACAACTCGCGCGTCGCGGCGGTCGGCAGCGTTCAGATCTACTACAACGGGTCGACGCTGGAGGCTGACAAGGTCATCTACGACCAGAAGACCAAGCGGCTGCACGCCGAAGGCAACGTCCGGCTGACCGACCCCGACGGCAAGATTACCCACGCCAATCTTCTCGACCTGTCCGACGACTATCGCGACGGCTTCGTCGATTCGCTGCGGCTGGAAACCGCCGATCAGACCCGCATGGCGGCGACGCGCGCAGACCGCAGCGGCGGCGAGGTCACGATTTTCCAGAACGGCGTGTACACTGCCTGCGCCGCCTGTAAGGACAATCCGAAGAAGCCGCCGCTATGGCAGGTCAAGGGCGCACGCATCATCCACAATCAGACCGAAAAGATGATGTATTTCGAGGACGCGCGCCTTGAATTCTTCGGTCAGCCGATCGCGTATCTGCCGTTCTTCTCGACGCCTGACCCGACGGTCAAGCGCAAGAGCGGCTTCCTGATCCCGAACTACATGTCCAGCAACCGTTACGGTGTCGGCATCGAGGTGCCGTATTACTTTGCGCTGGCGCCGGACTACGACGCAACCTTGACGCCGCGCTATACCACCAAGCAGGGCCTGCTGATGCAGGGTGAATTCCGTCAGCGCCTGATCAACGGCGCTTACGAAATCCGCGCCTACGGCATCCGCCAGAACGATCCGAACCAGTTCAATGCCGAGCCCGGCCAGCGCGAATTCCGCGGCGGCATCGACACCAAGGGCCAGTTCGCGCTGAACGACAAATGGGTCTGGGGCTGGGACGCAGTCGCGGTCTCGGACAAGTCGTTCTTCTTCGATTACAAACTGGGTCCTTACAAGAACGCGCTGAATGCGTTCCTGCTGACGCCGGATACGGGCCTGTCGCAGATCTATCTCACCGGCGTCGGCAACCGCAGCTATTTCGACGCGCGCGTGATGCACTTCCTCGGCTATTCGGCCGCCGACGACCAAAATCAGATTCCGATCGTTCACCCCGTGATCGATTACTCGAACGTGCTCAACCGCAACTTGCTCGGCGGTGAATTCAGCTACAAAGCAAACTTTACGAGCCTGAGCCGTCAGACCGCGTCGTTCGATGCGATAAATCCCGGCGCGCTGCTTGCTGGCTCCTGCCTGCCCAGCGCGGACTCCTCGGCCAAAACACCAGCGAATTGCCTGCTGCGCGGTATTCCGGGCGACTATACGCGGCTGACCGCCGAGGTTTCCTGGCGACGGTCGTTCACCGACTCTATCGGCCAGATCTTTACGCCGTTCGCTTCGCTGCGCGGCGACCTGATCAGCGCAAACATCGACAACCAGCCGGGCGTCTCCAATTACCTGCCGGTTGGCTCCACCCAGACCGCGCGCCTGATGCCGACGGTCGGACTCGAATATCGCTATCCGTTCATTAACGTGCAGCCATGGGGCACGACGACGATCGAACCGATCGGCCAGTTGATCATCCGTCCCAACGAACCGAGCGCCGGCCGCCTTCCCAACGAAGACGCGCAGAGCTTTGCATTTGACGACAGCAACCTGTTCAGTGTCGATAAATTCTCGGGCTACGATCGCGTCGAAGGCGGTGGCCGCGCCAATGTCGGCGTTCAGGCGACAACGCAGTTCGACCGCGGTGGCTTTGTCAACGTCCTGTTCGGACAGTCCTACCAGTTGTTCGGCCTGAACTCCTTTGCCGTGCAGGATCTGACCAATACTACTCTCGGCAGCGGTTTGGACAAATCGGCCTCCGACTATGTCGCGCGTATCGCCTATCAGCCCAACAGAATTTACAGCCTGATCGCCCGCACCCGGCTCGACGAGGCATCGGGAGCTGTGCGGCGCTTCGAACTCGAAGGCCGGGCCAATTTCGACCGCTTCGGAGTGAGCCTGCTGTATGGCAACTACGACGCACAACCCGAACTCGGCTTCCTCACGCGCCGCGAAGGCGTCGTGGCAACCGGATCTCTCAAGGTGGCCACCAACTGGATGCTGTCTGGCGCACTGCGCTACGACATCGCCAATCAAACGGTCAATCAGTACATCGTGGGCGCGGGCTACGTAGACGACTGCTTCATCATTGCAGCCAACTACATCACGGACTACGCGTATACCTCGAAGAACTACACGACCCCCATTACCGATCACCGCATCATGCTGCAGATCGGCCTGCGCACCATCGGCAGCACTTCGTTTAGCGCTGCTCAGTAATATTCTGGTAGCAGGATGATGCAGCCAGCTCGATGACAGATTTCAGGGCGCTCGCCGTGTGGTCACGGGAACCGCCGGGAGTTCGCCGGATGCGCGTATTAACGCCGCAAACTCGGGGTTGATATTGCTGAACGCGCGCTGGAACCTCCAGCCTTCGCCAGGAAGGGTTTGAAGACGGGTTTGAATATGATCGCTACTTTTCTTCGCTACTCACGAACAGTCTCGCTCGCGGCCGCCGTTCTCGCCGTGTCGGGCTTCGGCTCGGCCGCCATGGCCCAGTCCGTCGCGGCGATGGTCAATGGCGAGGCCATCACAAATTTCGATATCGAGCAGCGGATCAAACTCACCAAGCTTACGTCGCAGAAGGCAGTCTCGCGGCAGGAAGCCCTCGAAGAACTGATCAACGACAAGCTCAAGGTCAAGGAAGCCAAGCGATATGGCCTCGACATGTCGTCGTCGGATGTCGATGGCGCGTACGGCAATATGGCATCGCGCATGCGCATGAACCCCGAGCAACTTTCGAAAACGCTTGAAGGTCACGGCATCCGTCCCGAAACCCTCAAGAGCCGGATCAAGGCCGACATGACTTGGGGCAATCTGGTACGGGGGCGCTTCCAGTCGAACCTGCTGGTGCCGGAAAAGGATCTCGCCGGCGTTGAACCATCCGGCGCCAAGGAAGCCGAGAGCTTCGAGTATCTTGTTCGTCCGATCGTGCTGATCGTACCGCGCGGTTCGCCGTCGAGCACCATTGAGGCACGCCGCAAGGAAGCAGAATTGCTTCGCAGCCGCATTCAGAGCTGCGATGAAGCGCAGTCGCTGTTCCGGTCGATGCGCGATGCCGCGATCCGCGATCAGCTCACCAAGACCTCGGCGGACCTGCCCCCGGCCTTGCGTGAACTGCTCGACAAAACACCCATCGGAAGGCTGACGCCACCGGAAGTCACCAAGCAAGGCGTGGAAATGGTCGCGCTGTGCAGCCGCAAGCCGACCAAAGCCGACACGCCGGCCAAGCGCGAGGCACGCGAGAAGATCTACAACCAGAAGTACGAAGCCAAATCCAAGTCGTATCTCGAGGAAGTTCGCAAAGGGGCGATGATCGAGATGCGCAACAAATGAGTTCAACCGCGGCACCGCTGCCATGATGAGAGCCGCCATGAGCAAGGCCTTGGCGCTGACGCTCGGCGAGCCCGCGGGTATCGGTCCTGATATTGCAATCGCTGCATGGCTGAAGCGGCGCGAACTCGACCTTCCCGCATTCTATCTGATCGGCGATAGTGCATTCATCACCGAGCGCGCGCGCCTGCTGGGCGCCAGCATCGCTGTCGCCGACGTCAGCCCCGAGGACGCTCCCGGAATCTTCGCAAACGCACTTCCTGTCGTCAAAACCGGCATCGCGGCGACAGCCCAGCCCGGCCGTCCCGATGACAGCAGCGCACCTGCTGCCATAGCATCGATCCGCCACGCCGTCGCGGATGTGATCTCCGAACGCGCCAGCGCGGTGGTCACCAACCCCATCGCCAAGAGCGTGCTCTACCGCGCGGGCTTTTCCCATCCGGGCCACACCGAATTCCTCGCGCAGCTCTCCGCAGCCGTGAACGGCTCTGTGCCGCATCCGGTGATGATGCTGTGGTCGCCTGAACTTGCCGTCGTGCCGGTGACGATCCATCTGCCGCTGCGCGACGCCATCACACACCTCACCAGCGATCTGATCGTCCGGACCGGGCGCATCGTCGCGGCGGACCTGAAAGCGCGGCTGGGCATTGCCCATCCCCGCCTTGCGATTTCCGGCCTCAATCCACACGCGGGCGAGGACGGCACGCTCGGCACCGAGGATCAAACAATCATAGCGCCCGCGGTCGCGATGCTTCAGGCTGACGGCATCGAAGTCCGGGGTCCGTTGCCCGCCGACACGATGTTTCACGAAGCCGCACGAAAAACCTACGACTGCGCGATCTGCATGTATCACGATCAGGCGCTGATCCCGATCAAGACCATTGCGTTCGACGACGGCGTCAATGTCACGCTGGGATTACCGTTCATCCGCACCTCGCCGGATCACGGCACCGCGTTCAACATCGCTGGCACCGGTCGCGCCAATCCGTCAAGCCTGATCGCGGCGCTTCGCCTTGCCGCGCGCATGGCGTCGGCATCCAGCACATGAGCGCCATCGACGATCTGCCGCCGCTAAGCGACGTCATTCGCCGCTTTGAACTGTCCGCGCGCAAATCGTTGGGCCAGAATTTCCTGCTCGATCTCAACCTGACATCGCGGATCGCGCGCGCAGCCGGGCCGCTGGAAGACGCCACGATCGTCGAGATCGGCCCCGGTCCGGGCGGATTGACGCGCGCATTGCTCGCGCAGGGCGTCAAGCGCGTCATCGCTGTGGAGCGCGACGAGCGTGCGCTCCCTGCGCTTGAGGAAATCGCGCAGCGCTATCCCGGCCGCCTCACCATCGTGAACGCGGATGCGATGACATTCGATCCGCGGCCGCATCTCGGTGGCGAGCGCGCGAAGATCGTCGCCAACCTGCCCTACAACATCGCGACCGTGCTTCTGATCGACTGGCTGTGCGCCGAGCCCTGGCCGCCGTGGTACGACATAATGGTGCTGATGTTTCAGCGCGAAGTCGCCGAGCGCATTGTCGCCCGCGAGAACGACGACGCCTATGGCCGACTCGGCGTGCTGGCGAACTGGCGTGCCGAAACAAAAATCCTGTTCGACATATCGCCCGGCGCCTTCGTGCCGCCGCCCAAGGTTACCTCGTCCGTGGTGCGGCTGATCCCGCGCGCCGCGCCAGAGCCTTGCGACCGTCGCGCGCTGGAGCGCGTAGCCGCCGCGGCGTTCGGCCAGCGCCGGAAAATGCTTCGGCAAAGTCTCAAGTCACTCAACGTCGACCCGGCCACCCTCGCCGCCGCAGCCGGTGTCGAACCGACCCGCCGCGCTGAGACCATTCCGGTGTCCGGCTTTGTTGCCATGGCGCGCGAATTGGCAGATATAACAGCCGCAAAAGCAAAAACACCGTAACGGAGAAAATCCCAATGGCTCAGATGCGCCGCCAGTCACTCGTGAAATTCGATGCTCCGCTCTGCGAAACCATCGTGGAGACCCCGAAGCCGCAAGGCCGGGAAGTTCTGGTGCGCATCGAGCGCTGCGGACTGTGCCATTCCGACCTGCACATTCAGGACGGCTATGCGGATCTGGGCGGCGGCAAGAAGCTCGACACCACGCGCGGCATGGTTCTGCCGTTCACCCTTGGGCATGAGATCGCAGGTGTCGTCGATGAAGTCGGCCCTGAAGCGGACAAATCCCTGATCGGCAGGAAGATGGCTGTCTTCCCGTGGATCGGTTGCGGCCAGTGCCGCGACTGCCTCAACGGCGACGAGAATCTTTGCGCGCGTAACCGCTTTCTCGGCGTATCGATCGACGGCGGTTTCGCCAGCCACGTCCTTGTGCCCGACCAGAAGTATCTCATCGACTACGGTCAGGTGCCGGTCGACACGGCGGCGACGCTGATGTGCTCCGGCATCACCGCTTACGGCGCGCTCAAGCGTCTGGTCGATCGCCAACGCCAGCGCAATCTCCTGCTGCTCGGCCTCGGCGGTGTTGGCATGATGGGCGTCTCGCTCGCGCAGGCGATGTTCAAGCAGCCGATCACGGTCGCCGATCTCAGTGCATCGGCGCGCGATGCGGCGCTGAAGAACGGCGCCTCGGCCGCCTATGATCCGACAGAGGCCGATATCGCCAAGCGCATTGTCAAAGAAACCGACGGCGGCTTCGACGGGATCGTCGATTTCGCCGGCAACGAAAAGTCGATGGCGTTCGCGACCTCCGTTGTGGCCCGCGGCGGCAAGATCGTCGTGTCGGGACTGATGGGTGGCAACTTCAACCTGCCCATGGTGCAATGGATCTACAAGCGCATGACGGTCGAAGGCTTCATGACCGGCACCCTTGCGGAAGCTCAGGAGCTGATGGCGCTGGCACGCGCCGGCAAGGTCAAGCCGACGCCTATGAAGGAAGAGCCGATGGCCGACGTGCAGAAGTGGATCGATCAGCTGCGCGCTGGCAAGGTCGTCGGCCGTATCATGCTGAAGAACTAACGGATTATTCGGGCCGAACCGCAGTCCAGATCACGTGGCGCGCACCGCCGCGTGGTCCGTTGGCGCGGACCGGGACCTCATTCACATCGAAGCCCGCCTTGTGCAGCCGCTGGGTGAAGCGCGGATCGGGTCCTGACGACCACACGGCCAGCACGCCGCCGGGCCGCAGTGCCACGCGCGCCGCAGTCAGTCCCTTCAGATCATACAGCGCATCGTTGGACTCGCGCGTCAGGCCCTCCGGGCCGTTATCGACGTCGAGCAGGATGGTGTCGTAAGCCGCACGCGCAGACCGGATGATCTGGCTGACATCCTCTTCGCGGATCGTGACGCGCGGATCTGTCAGACTGCCGCCAAACATCTCCGCCATCTCGCCACGCGCCCACGCCACGACGGACGGCACCAGTTCGGCGACAACGATCTCGGCTTTGGAGCCGAGCACGGCAAGCGCTGCACGCAGCGTAAATCCCATGCCGAGGCCACCGATCAGCATGCGTGGCCGTTCGCGTGTCTGGATGCGTCTGCACGCGAGCGTGGCCAGCGCCTGCTCCGAGCCGCTGAGGCGGCTGTTCATCAGTTCGTTCTGGCCGAGCTTGATGGAGAATTCAGTGCCACGGCGCATCAGGCGAAGCTCGCCGCCGCCGGGGATTTGCGCGGTATCCAGCAGGGTCCACGGGATCAACGATCAAGTCCTCAAATGTTCGAACTGTTGGGCGCAACGGGCGCAGCGCATGCTCTCGTTACGCCATCCAGGTTCCCAAATGCCAGCCAGAATTGAGCAAATTGCCCCCTGCGCGCTCGCCCGAATTAAGCCTTAGCCTGTCCGGATTTGCGGCCTATTCCGACCCAACTTGTCACCGAGAACCTAACGCGAGAATGAGTTCGTGTTGCGTAAGGGGGACAGAATGTCAAACCGCACGGCCGCAATTGCCTTTGCCGCCATCACCGGCTGCGTTTCAATCATCAGCATCACATCGGCATCGGGGAACCCCGCCAGCGCGACATCCGGAAGCGCCGCCACCGCTGCCGACGAATGTCTGGCCTCTCCAAAGGCCACAACTCCGGCGGGCGCACACTGGTACTACCGCATCGAGAAAGGCACCAAGCGTAAGTGCTGGTATCTCGGAGACGCGGGCGGGAAGACGAAAAAGGCAACAGCGACAACTGAACCAACGTCGTCAAACACTGCCGAAGAGGACGTGCCTCCTCCGACACAAATCGCGCCTTCGCCGAAACCGGAAGCCGCGAAAAAGCCCATCCAGAAATCCGTCGCGAACGCCCGGGCGGAATTGACCGCGGGAACGCCGGATGAAGATCCGTCGCTTGCGGAAACAACCTGGCCGCCGATGCCGGCCCCCTCCGCCAACACCGATGTTCGCAATGATAATCAGGCGGCTGCGATCCAGCCGGCGCCTGAGACGGCAAACAAGCAGAACTGGAACGTCGCGACGCGCTGGCCCGAACCAACCGCAGCCGCCTCAGCCAGCGACCAGCCTGCTGCCGCAATACCGCAACCCGCGCAGCCTGCTCCGACTCTCACTGCGGAACGTCTCGCAACGGCCGCTGCAGCCCCGGCTCCAACGCCCGCACCTGCGCCTGCGGTAACGACTGGCACCGCGTCGCCGCGCCCCCAGCAACCCATCGCGGCTGCCGAGACCGAGGGCATGTCGATCAGGGTTCTGTTGAGTATTCTCGTCGGCGTGCTGGCGCTCGCGGCGATTCTGGGCCCGTTGCTGTTCAAATATTTCCGGCCGAAGCCGCGTGAAGATGACCGCACCTACGGCCAGCGCCGCCCGATCTGGGATCTGAACGTATCCAATGAAATGCTCGTGCAGGACAACCCGCTCCTGCCGGCGTCGGCGCAGCGCTTCGCGCACAGTCTGCCCGAGCCGCTTGTACTGGACGACACCGCCGACGAAATCGAACAGTTGCTCGCGCGGGCATCGAAGCGTTCGGCGGCGTAGCGCCTGCCTCTGAGCGGCGGGCGAAACCCGCCGCTTACTTCTCCAACTGCTTCTGCAATTCGCGGACGAAAGCCGACAGGCCGGTCTGACGTTCGCGTTTGAGGCGTTCGGCCTTGAGGATCGTCACGACCTGTGAATACGCCTCATCGAGATCCCTGTTGGTGACGACGTAGTCGTATTCCGCCCAGTGGCTGAGTTCGTGGCTGGCGCGACTCATGCGGCCGCGAATAACCTCATCGGAATCCTGCGCGCGGGTATGCAGCCGTTTTTCGAGATCGGCCGCCGACGGCGGCAGGATGAAGACGCTGACGACATCGGCGCGGGCCTTCTCGCGCAACTGCTGCGTCCCCTGCCAATCGATGTCGAACAGCACATCCTGGCCTGAGGAGAGTGCGTCCTCCACCGGCTTGCGCGGCGTGCCGTAATAATAGTCGAACACCGGCGCATGCTCGAGCAGTTCGTTGCCCTTCACCATGGCGTCGAACTTCGGCTTGTCGATGAAATAGTAATGCTCGCCGTCAACTTCGCCGGGGCGCTTCGCGCGCGTCGTCACCGATACCGACATTCGCAGATCGTGCATCTTCTCGATCAACATGCGCGCCAGCGTGGACTTTCCCGCGCCGGACGGCGAGGACAGAACGAACATCAGCCCGCGCCGCTCACCATCTCTCAAGGTGCCCCCCGCCGCCATCATCCAAATCCCTGTCTGCCGAAATTACTATTCCAGATTCTGGACCTGTTCGCGAAACTGCTCAACGACGCTCTTCATCTCAAGCCCGGTATTGGTGAGTTCGATGTCATTCGACTTCGAGCAGGTGGTGTTGACCTCGCGGTTGAATTCCTGCGCCAGAAAATCCAGCCGCCGTCCCACCGCTCCGCCCTTGCCGAGCAGTTCGCGCGTCTGCGCGATGTGCGAGGCGATGCGATCGAGTTCTTCGCGTATGTCGGCCTTCGCCGCGATCATCACCGCTTCCTGGCTGAGCCGGTCGGCGTCGAAACGATCCGATGTCTCCAGCAGTGCCGTAATCTGCTCAGCGAGCCGCGCACGGATCGCCTCGGGCTTGCGGCCGGGTGCAGCTTCCGCCCTTTGAGCAAGCCGTTCGATTTCATCCATGCGCTGGGACAGGATCTGGCCGAGCGCAACACCTTCCCGCTTGCGCATGTCGATCAGGCTTTGGAGCGCCTGCTCGAACGATGCGGAAACGGCAGCACGCGCGGCCTGCATTTCAGTCTCGTCGCTTTCAGGCTCGACGACCTCGAGGACGCCCTTGATCCCAAGCAGTCCATCGACGCTCGGCGCGACCGCATCGGTCCGCGCGGAAATCTCCGAAGCGACCTTCAGAATCGACGCCAGTACGTCTTCGTTGATGCGGACAATCGACGCTGCGCCCGTACGCTTGACGGTGAGGTTGGCATAGACGGTACCGCGCGATAGCAGTTCGGTCGCGCGTTTGCGGGCTGCGGTCTCGACGTCGTCCCACCCTGCTGGCAGACGCATCCTGAAATCAAAGCCTTTGGCGTTAACCGATTTCAATTCCCATTCGAACGCATAGGGTCCGCTGGTGCCGTGGCTTCGCGCAAAGCCGGTCATGCTCGACAGCGCCATCGCGAAAGTGTCTCCGTCCTTGGTGTCCTGAAAAATGCGGACTTGCGAACCGCCAGACCGGCTCACGTCAGGATTGAGCTTGTCCCTGAAATCGGCAAGGCACGCAAGAGAGAGGCCGCGTTACTGCGTCTTCTCTTCTTCGGGCTCCGGCTCGGCAGGCGCCGCAGCCGGGGCGCGCTTTGCGGTGCGCTTGCGCGATGCCGCGCCATCCGCCGCCGGCTCGTTTGCGATGATGCTGGCGGGTGCGGAAGCCTTAGGTGCCGCCTTTGGAGCAGCCTTGGGGGCCGCGCCTGGGGGTTTTGAGGGAGCTGCCGCGGCAGGCGGCGCGCCTGTCGCGGGCGCCGGCACAGCAGCGACCGGCGGCTGATCGTCGGCATCCACGGTATCGTTCTGCTGCTGCCGCTCCATCGCGCGCAGCTTGGCAACGCCCTTCTGGTGCTGGTCGTAGGTTTCGGTGAAGGAATGACCGCCGGTGCCGTCGGCGACGAAGAACAGATCGCGGGTGCGTGCCGGATTCGCGGTCGCTTCGAGCGACGCGCGGCCGGGATTGGCGATCGGACCTGGTGGAAGTCCGTCGATCACATAGGTGTTGTAAGGTGACGGCTGAGTGATCTCGCTGCGCTTGATCGGCCGGCCGAGGGTGCCCTTGCCGCCGACCAGGCCATAGATGATGGTTGGATCGGACTGCAGCTTGATGCGCTGACGCAAACGGTTGGTGAAAACGGCAGCGACGCGGCTGCGCTCGTCGGCCCGGCCGGTTTCCTTCTCGACGATGGACGCCAGCGTCACGAGTTGTTCAGGAGAGCGGACCGGGATATCGGCATTGCGGCGCGCCCACACCTCGGCGAGGACCTTCTTTTGCGCCTGCTGCATGCGGTGGATCACCTGATCGCGTGGCGTGCCGCGCGGGAAATTGTAGGTGTCGGGCAACAACGTGCCTTCGCGCGGCTGCTCCTTCAAAGCGCCGGTAAAAATATCGTTATCCTGAAGCCGGGCAACGATCTGCTCCGAGGTCAGGCCTTCCGGAATCGTAATGGAATGCTGCACCACCTTGCCATCGACAATCGTACCGATGACATCGCGCAGGCTGGCGTTCTTCTGGAACAGATATTCGCCGGACTTCAAACCGGAGCGCGCATTGAGCGCCAGCACGCTGCCGATAAAGGTCAGGTTCCAGCGATCCGCCGGAATAACGCCGGCACGCTGAAGGATGTCGCTGATGTCGGTCATGCCGGCGCGCGGCGGAATGTTGACGACCTTGTCCTCCGTCAGCGGGCCTTTGGCTTCCATGGTTTTCTTGCCGTAGAAAAACACGGCTCCGACGCCCAGCATCGCCACAACCAGAAACGTCATGATCGCATTGCCAACCACGACGAACGTGCTTCGTGCTCGCTGCGAGTGCTTTGGTGGCTGCGGAACCTGTTCCGGCTCAAGCGCCGCGCGTGGACTGCGGGGCGCGATAGGTGGTCTCTGGCTCATCGAAGCAACCTGAATTCTGCCGACGTATTAATGTTATTGTTCAGTATTATACGCACGTCCGTGAGAGAAATTATGTCCGAATGGGGCAAAACCGTGAAGACAGTCCTGCCCTTTTTCTACAGCCTCTAAATTCTGAAACTCGAAACGCTTAGCTTGCGAGGCGCCGGACGACCAGCGACGCGTTGGTGCCGCCAAACCCGAATGAATTCGACAGCGCCACGTTGATGTCGCGTGGTCTTGCCTTGTTCGGGACGAGATCGATCGCCGTCTCGACGGAGGGGTTGTCGAGATTGATCGTCGGCGGCGCGACATTATCCCGAATCGCCAGAACGCAGAAAATCGCCTCGATGGCGCCCGCCGCACCGAGCAGATGGCCGGTCGAGGACTTGGTCGACGACATCGAAACCTTCGAGGCCGCGTTGCCGAGCAGTCGCTGTGCCGCGCCAAGTTCAATCTCGTCACCGAGCGGCGTCGAGGTGCCGTGCGCATTGATGTAGTCGATGTCGGAGGCCGTCACACCCGCGCGCTTCATCGCCGCGCTCATGCAGCGGTATGCGCCGTCGCCGTCTTCCGCAGGAGCGGTAATGTGATAGGCATCGCCGGTCAGGCCGTAGCCCACGACTTCGGCGTAAATCTTCGCGCCGCGCTTTTTGGCGTGCTCGTACTCCTCGAGCACCACAACGCCCGCGCCCTCACCCATCACGAAGCCGTCGCGGTCCTTGTCGTAAGGCCGCGAAGCGATGGTCGGATTGTCGTTGAACTTGGTGGCCATCGCGCGCAGCGCGCAGAAGCCGCCCATGGCGAGGCGGTTGACGGCAGACTCAGCGCCACCCGCCACCATCACGTCGGCATCGCCGAAGGCAATCAGGCGGCTCGCATCCCCGATGGCGTGCGCGCCGGTCGAGCAAGCGGTGACGACCGCATGGTTGGGACCCTTCAGGCCGTGCTTGATCGATACGTAGCCTGACGCAAGATTGATCAGGCGGCCGGGAATGAAGAACGGCGACAGCTTGCGCGGTCCGCGCTCCTTCAGAATGACTGCAGCTTCACCGATGCCCTCGATACCGCCGATGCCAGAACCGATCATGGTGCCGGTGGCACAGCGGTCTTCTTCGGTGGCCGGATGCCAGTCGGCATCGTCGAGCGCCTGGCTCGCAGCCGCCATCGCGAAAATGATGAAATCGTCGACCTTGCGCTGCTCCTTCGGCTCCATCCAGTCATCCGGATTGAAAGTGCCGTTGGTGCCGTCGCCACGCGGAACCACGCAGGCGATCTGACAGGTCAGGTCGGAGACGTCGAAATGGTCGATGCGCCTTGCGCCGCTGTCGCCATTGAGGATGCGTTTCCAGGTCTGCTCGACACCATTCGCGAGCGGCGAAACCATGCCCAGACCCGTGACGACAACCCTCCGCATACGTTCTTCTCCGGCTCGATCGGCGAACGCCAACAAGCGCCGCTCTGACAGCAAGACGGCGGGTCGCTCGATTACAACCCGCCGCTCGTCGTCATGGCTGCGCGGTGGCGTCAGCTCTTTGCGTTTTTCTCGAGAAACTTGGTGGCGTCGCCCACGGTGAGAATGGTTTCCGCGGCATCGTCCGGGATTTCGCAGCCGAATTCCTCTTCGAACGCCATCACGAGTTCGACGGTATCGAGGCTGTCGGCGCCGAGATCGTCGATGAAGCTGGCAGCATCGACAACCTTCTCGGGCTCGACACCAAGGTGCTCGACCACGATCTTCTTAACTCGCTCGCCAATCTCACTCATCGTTTAACCTCGTGCTTGTTCCATTAAACTCGACCGCAAAACGATACGAGCCCCTCGCGGTGCGAAAAAATTGCGAATTCGTGCCGTCCGTACCACGCGTCCCCGTACCTTCGCCACAGCGGCGAAGTCACCGAAAACGGCGGCTAGCGCCGGAACGGCAATATACGGGGTTTGGCGATCCTGCAATGGCGTTTTCCCCAACCGAGTGCCGTTCGGTTACCATACTTCCCCGGAATTGACCACAAGGCCCCGGCCCCCGTCCACCGGCCTGTCCCGCTTGACAAAATCCCCGCGGAACGGGGATTAAATCATGGCCATTCCGCCGTTGACGTGAAGGGTCTGGCCGGTCACGTAGGCCGCCTCGTTGGACGCAAGGTAAACGGCGGCGGCGGCGATGTCCTCGGGCGTTCCAAGCCGCCCGGCAGGCACCTTGGCCAGCACCCCTTCGCGTTGCTTTTCATTCAAAACGTCAGTCATCGGTGTCGCGGTGCACCCGGGTGCAATGCAGTTGGCTGTCACGTTGCGCCGCGCATATTCCGCGCCGACGGATTTCATCATGCCGATCAGGCCGGCCTTCGATGCCGCGTAATTCCCCTGCCCGGCATTGCCGGTCACGCCCACCACTGACGTGATCGCGATGATTCGTCCAAAGCGCTTGCGCATCATCAACTTGGTCGCGGCCCGGGCGAGCCGGAACGTTGCGGTGAGATTTACCCGGATGACGTCGTCGAAATCCTCGTCGCGCAACTGGACAAAAAGATTGTCCCGCGTAATGCCCGCATTGGCGACGAGAATGTCGAGCTGACCCATCGCCTTTTCAGCAGCGGGAACCAGCGCTTCGACCTCAGTCATGTCCGAGAGATTGCACGGCAGCACATGCACGCGCTCTTTCAGCTCGCCGGCGAGCGTATCGAGTGCCTCGCGCCGGGTGCCCGAGATGGCAACCGTCGCGCCTTGTGCGTGCAATGCCCGCGCGATCGCGCCGCCGATGCCGCCGGTCGCTCCGGTCACGAGCGCGGTCCTGCCTGTTAAATCGAACATATCGCCCCCTTGGGAGAATTCCCGGGTACCCCCCGGCTCAAAGATTTGCGCTCCGTTTGCCGCAAGAAAACGCTGTTCGTCAATGACCCCTGCCCAATCTCTTGCCACAAAACAGCCCCGGTCGGGCGGGCCACCGTGGTCCCATGGCACCTTCCTTGCGTCTTTCACGGTCGCAACAGGCAATCCTCCTACGCCGAGGCGGGGTCTGATGGTATCCTGCCTGTCACGCCCTGGAATCGGAGCAGCGGAGAGACACCGATGCGCTATCGCACCGCCATCGAGTCCCAGCTCTTCGCGTTCGACGATCTCAAGCAGGTGATGGCCTATGCGAGTCCTGCGCGTTCCGGAGACTATCTCGCGGGCATCGGCGCCGCCTCCGCGCAGGAGCGGATGGCAGCACGTCATGTGCTGGCCGAGGTACCGCTCAAGCAGTTCCTCACCGAGGCGCTGATCCCCTACGAGGACGATAACATCACGCGGCTGATCATCGACAGCCACGACACCAAGGCGTTCGCGCCGGTGTCGCACATGACCGTCGGCGATTTCCGCAACTGGCTTTTGTCCGAGCTGGCAACAACGGAAGCTCTTGCCGCACTCGCGCGCGGCCTGACGCCGGAAATGGTCGCGGCTGTTTCCAAAATCATGCGCAACCAGGATCTGATCGCGGTGGCGCGCAAATGCCGCGTCATCACGCGCTTCCGTGACACCATCGGGCTGGAAAATCATCTGTCGGTGCGGCTCCAGCCGAACCACCCCACCGACGATTTACGCGGCGTGGCGGCGTCGATGCTCGACGGCCTGCTGATGGGTTCAGGCGATGCGGTGATCGGCATCAATCCCGTCTCCGACAGCATGCCGGTGCTCGGCAACATGCTGCGCATGCTGGACGAAGTGATTCAGCGCTTCGAAATCCCGACGCAGAGTTGCGTGCTGACCCATGTCACCAACACCATCCATCTTGCGGAGGCCGGGGCGCCGGTTGATCTCGTGTTCCAGTCGATCGGCGGCACCGAGAAGACCAATCTCTCTTTCGGCGTGACACCTGAAATTCTGGACGAAGCGCGGGACGCGGCGCTGGCGCTGAAGCGCGGTACGGTCGGCGACAACGTGATGTATTTCGAAACCGGTCAGGGCAGCGCGTTATCTGCCGACGCCAATTTCGGCGTCGACCAGCAGACCTGCGAGGCGCGCGCCTATGCGCTGGCGCGGCGCTACAACCCGCTGCTGATCAACACAGTGGTTGGATTCATCGGTCCGGAATATCTCTACGACGGCAAGCAGATCATCCGCGCGAGCCTCGAGGATCATTTCTGCGGCAAGCTGCTCGGCCTGCCGCTCGGTTGTGACATTTGCTACACCAACCATGCCGAAGCCGATCAGGACGACATGGATACGCTTCTGGTGCTGCTCGGCGCAGCGGGCATCAGCTTCATCATGGGCATTCCCGGTGCGGATGACGTGATGCTGAACTACCAAAGCACCTCCTTCCACGATGCCCTGTTCCTGCGCGAAACCATGGGCCTGAAGCGCGCGCCGGAATTCGAGGCGTGGTTGCAACGCATGCAGATCACCGATGCGGAGGGGCGGCTGCTTCCGCCCTCACCCAATGCACTGCTCGGCGGCATGGGCAATCTCAAGTCGCTGGTCGCATGACTGACAACGAAAATGCTTCTGTAACAGAAAGCCCCTGGAGCGAATGGCGCAGCGTCACGCCGGCGCGGCTTGCTCTTGGGCGCGTCGGTGCGGGCATGCCGACTGACGAAGTCCTGCGCTTTGGCTGGGCGCATGCCATGGCGCGCGATGCGATACACGCCGCACTGGACGTGCCGAAACTCGAAGCGGCGCTGCACGCTCAGGGGTGGACGGTCGCACATATCCATAGTCGAGCGTCCGACCGCACCACCTATCTGCGGCGGCCTGATCTGGGCCGCATGATCGATCCTGATGACATCGCGAAATTGCGCGCTGCGCCCATCATGCCAAGCGACATCTGCATTGTGATCGGCGACGGACTGTCGTCTCTGGCCGTGGACCGTCACGCCATATCCCTGCTCGCCGCGCTGAAGCCGCATCTCGCCAGCGAACTGAAGCAGGCGCCGGTGATTGTCGCCACGCAGGCGCGGGTCGCAATCGCCGACGAGATCGCAGAACTGTTGCAGGCGAAGCTGTCGATCATGCTGGTCGGCGAACGGCCGGGCCTGAGTTCACCGGATAGCCTCGGCATTTACATCACCCACGCGCCGTTCCGTGGGCGCAACGATGCCGGACGCAACTGCATTTCCAACGTACGTCCGGAAGGACTGAGCTACGCCGCAGCGGCATTCAAGCTGGCGTGGCTGGCGCGCGAGGCACTGGGCCGCGGCCTCACTGGGGTGGGCTTGAAAGACGAGAGCGATCTGACGCTGCCTGAAGGCGACAATGCTGCACGCCTGCGCGGGCCAGAAACAAGATAGCTAAGGTCATTTCGGTTTCTTTTTCGGCTTCATGGTGGTGACTTTGTAGACCTTGCCGCTCGTGTCATACGTGGTCCATTCTCCGACCCGCTCGCCGAGTTCGAAGTGCCCCGAGCGCATGCGCACGCCGTCTTTTCGGAACCATTCCCAATAACCGGTCATCGCTCCGTCGAGCGTTTGACCGCGCGCCCAGACGCTGCCGTCCTTGTGATACTGAACGTGAGCTTCCGGCTTGGCTTTCTTCTTCAAGTTCTCCTCCTTGAGAGGACATCTTAGACGGCCGTCGTCGCCGCACGCAGTGACGCGATGATGCGTCAGGGCGTCGCAGATCGCGCTTTCCAAAATAAAAGCCGCGCCACCCGAAGGTGACGCGGCCATGGCCGTTCTGTTGCTAGGTGGACCTACCCCGAATGGTTACGCCGCGAGGCGCACTTCATTCATGCGAACGTTATCGTTTGCATTTAGGTTTTGACCCGATAACGGCGGTATCATGCCGGGCACACTTCAAGGCTTCATAACAAGCATCGAACCTATTTCGCCCCCATCAGAAACGGTTCAGGAACCGAGACCTTTAAGCTCTAACCGCTTCTGGTGGAGGCGCCGGGGTACTGCCCCCCGGGTCTACTTATTGTCCGCGTTGAGATTCAGCGCCATCGTCTTGCGACAGTACCAATATATGCGAGATTTTCGGTTTTGTAAGGTGCAAAAACCAGCCCTTCCGGATCATCACCCGCGACAACGGCGTCAGAAACTCATTTCGCCGCCGCGATAGCCGCCCTCGCGGCTTCGATGTCGCCCGGTCCGCCGACCGACACTCCCACTGCACCGTCCGCGATGCGCTTGACCAGACCAGACAACACCTTGCCGGCGCCGATTTCGAGGAAATGCGTGACGCCGTTGCTCGCCATGTACGCAACGCTCTCGCGCCAGCGCACGGTGCCGGTGACCTGTTCGACGAGGCGCTTGCGGATCTCGTCCGGATCGGTGATCGCAGACGCCAGCACGTTGGAGACCAGCGGCGCCTTCGGCTTGTTGATAGTCACTCCGGCCAGCGCCTGCGCCATTGCGTCGGCGGCAGGCTGCATCAGGCGGCAATGGAACGGCGCGGAAACAGGAAGAAGCATCGCGCGCTTGGCGCCCTTGGTCTTTGCGATTTCCAGTGCGCGCTCGACGGCGGCCTTGTCGCCGGAGACAACCACCTGCCCGCCACCATTGTCGTTGGCGGCCTGACAGACCTCGTTCTGAGCAGCTTCTTCCGCCACCGCAACCGCGGCTTCGTAGTCGAGGCCAAGCAGAGCGGCCATCGCGCCGACACCTACCGGCACGGCCTTCTGCATCGCGAGACCGCGCGTGCGCAGCAGCTTCGCGGTGTCGCTGATGGAGAAGCTTCCAGCCGCGGCCAGCGCGGAGTATTCGCCAAGCGAATGACCTGCGACGAACGCCGCGTCCCGCGCAATGTCGATCCCCGCCTCGGTCTCCAGCACGCGCAGCGTCGCCAGCGACACCGCCATCAGCGCCGGCTGCGCGTTCTCGGTCAGCTGCAGAGTCTCCGCCGGGCCGTCCCAGATGACCGCGGTGAGCTTCTGCCCCAGCGCCGCATCGACCTCGTCGAACACGGCCCTGGCCGCCGGAAATGCGTCGGCGAGCGCCTTGCCCATACCGACCGTCTGCGATCCCTGTCCCGGAAAGGTGAATGCTGCTGTCATGGAAGTCCCCTGAAAAGATAGGCCGTAAGACACCGCCGGGACGCCGGGTGTCAAGCTGCGGCGCGGCCGCCCGCCATTGCATGGAACCATTCGGCCATTGAACGGGTCGCCCAGCGGACCGGCAGGCCACTGACCGAGATGAGCGTAACCGGGCGGAACCCGGTCTCCACGAACGCGTTCTACCTTGGGGCGCTCAGTGGAGTGCGCACATGGAACAAGATCCTCGCAAGCCACAAACATTAGCCTTGGCACCTGTCTTGATTTTCGCAGCTGTTCTGCTTGCGGTATTCGGAGCGGCACTGGTGACCGCCTTCGACAGTAACCCGACCGTCGTCGCCGCAACGGACAAGGCACCGCCTGGAACAACGGGCATGGCGAGACCGCATCCGATGTCGGAACGGCGCTGATCATGAGCAATGATAGGGATGACACAGTCGGCGGCAGGCGCGCCTATCATAAGTTTCTCTGGGGCGTGGCCGTCGGCGTTGTCATTCTCGCCGGCGCCTTGGCTTATTCCAGCCAACTCATGGACGTCGGCAAAGTGATTCCGATCGTCGGCCCCCCTGACAACGCAGGGGCGCCCAAGCCAGCCAATATCAAATAGGCGGCGCGAACTGAAAGAATCCGCCCGACTCGTCGCGGTGTTGCAACCGTCACCCGAGGCCTAGAAGCCTGATGCCGCCTGGTTGCCGTCGACCACCGCGCCGGCACGCGCGCGCCGCACGTTGCTGGCAAGCTCGCCCGGCCGATCCTGATCCTTCGGGCGCGACGTCGCGAGCCGCAACACCGCGGCGTAACTCGGCTGCACTTCCATCCGCCCGGCATGCGGACCGCGCGTCAGAATTTCGTGCACGCGCCGCAGATTGTAGCAAGGCACATAGAACAGCAGATGATGCTCGATATGGTAATTGACGTAGTATGGCGCGACGAACAGCCGTTCGAGGAATCCCGCGCGCGTGGTGCGCGTGTTGCGTAGCGGGTCGTTGCTGTCCGGCACGACGGCGTGCTCCGCGATGTTGCGAACGCGGCTGATCACCATCATCCACGTCATCAGAGGCGTGAGCCAGAGCAACGGATAAGCCCACCAGATCCCTGCCAGCGCGAGTCCTGCGAACAAAATCGCATTGACCACCATTTGCGGGCCGAGTTTCTCCCAGAAATTCGCAGCGCGTCGCCGCAACGTCCATGCGGGCTCGCCAATCGCATTCAGAAACTGCGCCTTGCGCTGCTGGTAACCGGTCTGGCCGGTGATATCGCGCCAGAATTTCCGTCGGTAGCTGGGCTGCGTGATCGGAAACGGCGCTGACAGGATCAGGTCGGGGTCATTGTCCTGCTGCGTATGAGCGTGGTGCTGAAGGTGATAGCGGCGATAGGCCCGCGTCTCCGCGAAAACTGGATAGGCGCAGAACCACTGGCTGAGAAACATATTCAGTCTGTCGCCGTTCGCGAGACTGCCATGCGCCCCGTCATGCATCAGGATCGCAAGGCCAAGCTGACGCGAGCCGATGATGCCGACCGCCAGCAGAAACGTGAAGGGATTCGGCCACACCGCAACCATCGCAATCGATCCGAGGATGAGAGCCCAGGCGTGCGCGATCAGCGCGACACCCTTCCACGTCGAGCGCGTGCGAACCTCCACCAATTCCTGCTCGGTCATGAGGTCACGTGCACGGATGCGTGGAGCGGTCATTTGCGCTTCTCCTTGTTATCGGATGACGGTTGTTCGGCGGAATCCGCGGCGACGAGCCGGAGCCGCGCGCCATCGGCGGCGACATCGGCCTGGGGTCCAAGCAGGCGCAGCATCTCGGCGACAAGATCCTCGAAGGATCGCCCCATCGCGTGCCCCTCTATAGTCACGCCGATCGTGATCGCCCAGAAGCGCCGCGCGCTCGTTTCCGGATCGAGGCGCGAATGCCATCCGCGGGCGATCATCTCCGCGGCGTAGGCGCGCAACCCTTAGGAGTGCAGCCGCTC
>Ga0233441_1001003_pt1 | contig 27759 bp, 30 predicted proteins | sample SI_123_September_4_FD_182781 | JGI IMG/M metagenome (GOLD analysis project Ga0233441, IMG submission 182781) | Seawater microbial communities from Saanich Inlet, British Columbia, Canada - SI_123_September2016_135_MG | ecosystem: Environmental > Aquatic > Marine > Inlet | place: Canada: British...
GATCCGGGCGATATCGGCTGCCTGGCCCAACGTCAGGTGATCGGGTGCGACGTCTTCGTGACGGCGGGCAGCAACGATGCTGGCGAGCTTGTGGAAAGCGGTTTCCGACGCCTCGCGCAGCGCGGGCCGTTCATGATCGAGGCGCTCGCCGCGGAACATCAACTGGAACATGCAGGGATTATCGCGCGCGAACGCGACGTAGGCGCTGGCCTTGCGGGCCGCCACTGCTTCGGGCGCGGTTTCGCTGCACGTCGCCGCGCCAAGCTGCTCGGAGAATTTCTTGAAACCGATCGCCGCCAGTTCGCTGAGCAGGCCGGTGACATCGCCGAAATGATGGGACGGCGCGGCATGGGAGACGCCCGCCTCGCGCGCCACCGCGCGCAGCGTCAGCCCGTTGATTCCCTCACGTTCTGCGACCCGCTTGGCCGCCTTGAGCAGGGCCTCATGCAAATCGCCGTGATGATAGGGCTGGTCGCGTTCAGCCTTGTGTGCGGACTTGGCCGCCGATGGAGAGATTTTTTTCACGGGCACGGGTTTGGACAGCGGCTTTTTGCCAACTGCTGCGGCCTTGGGGGATTTCTCCCGCTTCGCTGCGTTCTGAACACCCATGACCGCAATTTAGGTATGCATTTTGACGCTGTCAAGATTTTCCTTGACGGCACCCCGGCGGGGGCCTAAATGCATCTTTACAACGTCAAGATATTTCCAGGCAGGCAGCCATGGCGCTCTTTTTGATCCTTGCCCCGTTCGCGACCTTCGCCACCCTGATGATGTTGACCACGGTCAAGATCAGCCTCGCGGCCAGCGCGGTTGTCGCCTTCGGCCTGGTTGCCCGAGATATGGTCGCCGGCCGTTCGATCAAGATGCTGACCACCGGCGCTCTCGTTCTTTTCGCATCTCTGGCCGGATACCACCTGATGGCGGCAACCGAGATGAGCCCAACCTCGGTCCGCCTCGCCGTCGATGGCAGCGTGCTGGCCATCGCACTCGGTTCGATCGCGATCCGCCTGCCCTTTACGCTCCAGCATGCGCGCGAAATGGTCGATGCCGAAACCGCCAGGCTGCCGCACTTTCTGCGGACCAACTACATCCTCACCTGGGTCTGGAGCGCAGCCTTCGTTCTGATGCTCCTCGCCGACATGGTGGCGATCTATCTGCCCAGCACGCCGCTGTGGGTTTGCGCCGCCATCGCGTTCGCCGCCCGCAACGTCGCCACCTACTTCACGCAATGGTACCCGAAGCACGTTCGCGCCGGGATCGCGGCCAGCGCCAATACGGCTGCTGCCTGATCCCGACCACAGCGCAACAAGTTACAAACCCAAGGAGCCTTCAATGGCCCGCACTGCTCTCAGGATTCTTCTCGGCTTTCTTTCGACCGCTGTCTTCCTTGCGGCTTTTATCCTCGTCGGTGACGTTCTGCTGGCGGCGATCGCCGCCACCGCCGTCGTCGTTGTGCAATTCGTATTCGGACGAACCACCAGCGCAAAGCCAAGCGTCGCGATATGGGCGAGCCTCGCGATTGTCCTCACCCTCACCGGTGTTTCGCTGATGGGCGACGATGCAAACGCTTCGCTGATGTCACGGACGGACATCACCGGCTCGGTGTCCAACTGCGCCTGCAAGCCCGCGACCAAGGTGCACGGCCTGCCGGTCCCGTTCCTTTCCACGCCAAAGACTATTGCTCCCGCGCCCGGACCCGTGTGACATTTGCGGCATGGCCGCAGTCTTTCGTCAGCTCTTCGTCGATTTCTTTTCCACGATCGTCTTCCTTGCGGTCTATGCCGCGACGGGAAACATTTTGATCGCGACCGGCGTCGCCATCATAGGCGCGATTGCACAGTTCATCCGCGCTCGGGTCAAGCGCGAAAAGCTCGACATTATGACGTGGGCGAGCCTCGGGCTTGTCATCATTCTGGGCGGTGCGACGCTGCTCACAAAGGACCCGCGTTTCGTCCTGATCAAACCCAGCATCGCGCATTTCGCCATCGGCGCGATCATGCTGCGCAAGGACTGGATGCTGCGCTATTCCCCGCCAATTGTTCGCGACAACATCCCTCACCTTGCCACCCTGGCGGGTTACGCCTGGGCCGTCCTGATGTTCGCGCTTGGAGCGGGCGTCATCGCCGTTGCCATGACGGGCGATATCAAGCTGTGGGCGTTCTACGTCGCGGTGATCGCCGTCGGCGCCAAGGTGCTGGCCTTCGCAGTCCAGTATGTGATCTTCCGCATCGCCATCACGCGAAAGCTGCGCGCTGCAGCCGCGACGACCCAACCAGCAAGCTGAACGTCCACGGAGCGTATGACGAGATCATGACGCGCCGCGCCGTTATCTTTACCGACCCTACCGATACCAAGGTGTCCACCGGCGACATCCCGCGGACTGCCCGCCCCTGCTCTGCCCTCCAACCAGGTGACAAATTGCAGCTGATAAAATTCGCGTCGCCGCGGGGAAATGCGCTATATCGGCCAGCGCGGACCGCTCCAGAACCATTCTGGCTGCGCGGCACGCGGAGAGAGGGAAACACATGGCAGTCGACGGAAACTGGAATATCACCCTGAGCACGCCGCTGGGCGATCGCGATGCGACGTTGACGCTGGCGAGCGCGGGCAACACACTCACCGGCAAGCAGGCGGCGGACGGCAACGAAGCCGACATCGTTGACGGCACCGTCAACGGCAATGACGTTGCCTGGAAGGCCTCGATCACCAATCCGATGCCGCTGACGCTGGCCTTCAGCGGCAAGGTCGACGGCGATGCCATTTCCGGCGATGTCAGCATCGGCCCGATGGGCAGCTTCCCGTTCAAGGGAACGCGGGCGTAAAGGTCTGCGGGTAGCGCACGATCGCGCAACATTCTCGATTGTCATACGCGGGCTTGACCCGCGTATCCATCCTGCTTCGAGAAGATGCATCTTTCAAAAAAGGATGGATGGCCGGGTCAAGCCCGGCCATGACGACTGAGGATGTTGAAGCGCCTCACCTCACTTCCGCAGTGAGGCGCGGAGCAAACTAGACCCCCGGCATCCAGTTGCCGTGGAAGCCTTGCGGCACCCGGGCTGGAAGGCCGATCCGTGCGATGGGCTTGGACTCGATCCGCTGCGCATCAAGGATGACAAGGTCGCTGGCGTTGCGGGTGCGGTCGTAGACAAACCCCATCAGCCAGCCGTCGTCCTCGCCGCTGCTGCCTTCGGGCGTGATGTGCACAAACTCGCTCGGCAGGCCGGTGTTGAAGTCATGCACCGTGCTGTTGCCCGACTTCAGATCGTATTTGCGCAGGCTGGTGTATCGCTGGGACGCCAGATCCGTTCCGGTATCGACCGAATAGACGATGCTGTGATGCGAACCAGCCATGTTCTCATTGACGCGCGGGAATTCAATCGCCCGATCGTCGAGCTGCTGCTCCTGCGCCTTGGTCGCACCGGGTGGAATCCGCCAGCGTTTCAGGACTGCCTTGTCGAAAGTCGTCGCCGACGGCCCGCCGCGCCACAGTTCGTTGTACCAGGCCACATCGATCACGATGGTGCCGTCCGCTTCCTCGAACGCGTTGGCGACGTGGAAGACATAACACGGCTCGACCTCCACCCAGCGCAACGACTCGATGCCCGCGCCGCGCTTGAGAATTCCAAGCCGCGCGCCGTAGCTGTCGTTCCACGCAAACGGCATGGTGCCGCGCTGGGCGGCCGGCATGTCGAACACCACCTGCAGGTCCATGAAGATGACGTGCTCCGACGTCATTGCGAAATCGTGCATCATGGTCGGCGCTTTGGTCGGGATCGGAATGCTGCGCATCAACGTACCGCTCGCATCCACCGCATGATAGGTCTGGAACGGCGGCGCGAAACCATACCCGAAGAAGTGCATCTCTCCGGTGACCGGGCAGATCTTCGGATGTGCCGTGAACGACGTGTCGAGCTTGCCGCCGTAATCATTGAGACCGACCGTATCGAGTTCACGGTTCATCATCACGGGTAGCGCGTTCTCGACCAGCGCCATGATTTTTCCGGCGTGCGCGATAACATTGGTGTTGGCGGTGCCGGAGCGGATGTCGGGCATACCGGGTTTCCGTGGCTCGCCGTTGAAGCGCCCCGTACGAACCCAGCGATTGCGATACCATTCCGCGCGGCCGTCCTTCAGCGAGACGCCGTGCAGCATGCCGTCGCCCATGAACCAGTGGCCCGAATGGCCTTCGCGCGGATTGGCGCCGTTGCGCGCATAGAGCCCGTTCAGTTCGGGCGGAATTGCGCCCTCCACCGGCAGATCGAACGCGGTCACTTCTTCATGGACCGGCGCGAGATTGCCCCGCTCCCAGAACGGCGTGTCGGCCTTTGCCGCGACCTGGCTCATTGCTTGTCCTCCCTTGATGCTTCCGTTTCTAAGTAAACAGTGCATACTTTACGGCGCGTCCACCGCAATGTAAACACCGGTTACATGAAGCCCACGAAAAAAGATGCCTATCACCACGGCGACCTGCGCAGCGCGCTGGTGGCCCTCGCCATGGATCATGTCAGGCGGGACGGCGCGGAGAGCTTCAGCCTGCGCGAAGCCGCACGCGATGCCGGCGTCACGTCGGGCGCGGCCTATAAGCACTTCGCCGACAAGGATCAGTTGCTGGCGGCTGTGGCAGCAGAAGCGTTGAAGCTGCTCGCCCATCGCACACAGAAGGCGACAGAGGGACTGAAGGGCAAGGAGCGGCTGCGCGCGGCGGCGATGGCCTATATCGATTTTGCCTCCGCCGAGCCGCGGCTGTTTCGCTTGGCGTTCAGCCGTTTCGGCTCGGACAGCCGCGCCGAACTCGATGGAATTCCCGATACATTCGAGCAACTGCGTATCGCGGTGGCCGGCGTTCAGGCCGATCCCGGCAAGCCCGTCGATACCGACACGCTGTCGCTGGCGTGGTGCGTCGCGCACGGCGCTGCGTCGCTGATCAGCGACGGCATGTGGAAGAAGAACGACCCTCGCGTCGAGGCGGCGCTGCGGCTGTCGTTCAAGGGCATCGCGCCGCAGAAGTAGCGCGCATCACTTCTTGCAAATCGCATCAACCCGCTTGTTGTATTCCGCGATGCCGGTATCGATCGCGCTGACATTCTGCGCGCGGTTGGAGCCGGTGTCGCAGCGTTCGATCACGCCGCGCTGCGCGGTCAGTGCCGCGATGTGACGGCGATAGGCTGCGCACTTTGCCGCATCGGTGCCGTCCGCCAGTTTCTCGATGCCCGCCCGCGTCCGGCGTATGTTCTGGTCCGCCGCATCGTGATCCTCGCGGCAATCCGCCATGGCGGCGCTGACGCCGCCACACACCTGCATCACAAAGATTCCCGCAAACAGGATCGAGCGCTGCATGCTGCCCCCTTCGGAAGCTACCCCAGATTCAACTCCTTGAAGAAGTCGTTGCCCTTGTCATCCATGATGATGAAGGCCGGGAAGTTCTCGACCTCGATGCGCCAGATCGCTTCCATGCCGAGTTCGGGATACTCGATCACCTCGACCTTCTTGATGCAATGCTCGGCGAGGTTCGCCGCCGAGCCACCGATCGAGCCGAGATAGAACCCGCCGTACTTCTTGCACGCATCGCGCACCTGCGCCGAGCGGTTGCCCTTCGCCAGCATCACCATCGAGCCGCCCGCCGCCTGGAACTGATCGACGAACGAATCCATGCGCCCTGCCGTGGTCGGGCCGAACGAACCCGACGCGTAGCCTTCCGGCGTCTTGGCGGGACCGGCGTAGTAGACCGGATGGTTCTTGAAATAATCCGGCAGCGGCTCGCCCTTCTCAAGACGCTCGCGCAATTTCGCATGCGCGGAGTCGCGCGCCACGATCATGGTGCCGGTGAGCGACAGCCGCGTCTTGGTCGGATACTGCGACAGCGTCGCGAGGATGTCCTTCATCGGCTTGTTGAGATCGATCTGCACCACCTCGCCGCCGAGCGTCGCTTCCACCGCAGGCAGATACTGCGCGGGGTTATGCTCCAGCTCTTCCAGATACACGCCGTCCCTGGTGATCTTGCCCAGCACCTGACGGTCCGCGGAACACGACACGCCGAGACCGATGGGAAGAGACGCGCCGTGACGCGGCAGGCGGATCACGCGGACGTCATGGCAGAAATACTTTCCACCGAACTGCGCGCCGACACCGAGCGACTGCGTCATCTTCAGGATTTCCTGCTCCATCTCCAGATCGCGGAATGCGTTGCCGTCTGCCGAGCCCTGCGTCGGCAACTCATCGAGATAGCGCGCGGAGGCGAGCTTCACCGTCTTCATGCACAGTTCAGCGGAGGTGCCGCCGATGACGATGGCGAGGTGATACGGCGGGCATGCAGCGGTGCCGAGCGTCAGCACCTTCTCTTTCAGGAAGGCATGAAGCCTGTCCTTGGTCAGCAGCGACGGCGTGCCCTGAAACAGAAAACTCTTGTTGGCGGAGCCGCCGCCCTTGGCCATGAACATGAACTTGTAGGCATCATCGCCCTCGGCATAGATCTCGCACTGCGCCGGCATGTTGTTGGCGGTGTTCTTCTCCTCGAACATCGAGAGCGGCGCGACCTGCGAATAACGAAGGTTGCGCCGCAGATACGCGTCGCGCGCGCCTTCGCTCAAAGCGGCCTCGTCGTCACCCTCGGTGATAACGCGCGCGCCCTTCTTGCCCATGATGATCGCGGTGCCGGTGTCCTGGCACATCGGCAGAATGCCGCCGGCGGCGATGTTGGCGTTCTTGAGAAAATCGAACGCGACGAACTTGTCGTTGTCGCTGGCCTCGGGATCGTCGAGGATCTTGCGGAGCTGCGCCAGATGCCCCGGCCGCAGGTAGTGGTTGATGTCGCCGAAGGCCGCTTCGGAGAGCGCGCGCAGCGCCTCGCGGGTCACCACCAGCATCTCCTTGCCCATAACGCTCTCGACGCGGACGCCATCGCTGGTAATCTTGCGATACGGCGTCTTGTCCGCCCCCAGCGGAAACAGCGGGGTGTGCTTGTAGGGCGGGACGGCTTTGGGCGTTGGCACAGGGATCGGGGCGTTCATTTAGTCATCTCGCGGGTTGAGGAGCGAAAAACGCCGGAATTTCAATGGTCCGGCCGTCGCATAGTGTCTGGCATAGCGTCTGGTTTGAACCGTTCTAATCGCTTTTCCGACAAAGGGAAGATGGCCAAAAGCCTCGCAGAGCCGCTGTGCGCCAGCGAAGGACAGGCCGAGGATGGAGACCATGAATTCCGTCACGCCGATTGATGAAGGGGCCGCCGCTCCTGCGCCTGCCGCGCGCATGCTCGGCCTGCGCGCCGTTCTCATCGCTCTCGCCCTCATCGAGGCCTGGTTCGGCTTTTCCGACGCCCCGACCCTGTTCGGCGACATGTCGCATATCGGGTCCGGTATCGGCGGCGGCCTGATCAAGGCCCACCTCGCCGCTCATCCGGTGCTGGCCGTCGCAGCGCTGCTGCTCGCCGCGTTCGGTTACGTGCGCCATGCCATTATCGCGCTCGGCACGATCATCATCATGACGTGGCTCAACGACATGCCATCAGTGGTGGCGCACGGCTTTGAGCTCAAAAGCGTTTTCAGCGCCGTGGAAACCGTCGCCAGAATCATCGCCTTTCCGCTGATCGCCGCCTGCGCCATCGCCTATGCCGCGCACAACGAGCACCTCGGCCGCGCGACGTTTCTCGTCGCAGTCCCAACACTGTTCAGCGTTGTCTTGCTCGTCGGATTTGCGATCAGCGTGATCCGGTACGGGTTTTGATACTTTCGCTGCTTCCGGTGACAGCAGGAGGAAGATGAACGCGCGCCATTCTCTGTGTCGTCCCCGCGAAGGCGGGGACCCATAACCACCGGCGGGTCTGTTCAGGGCGATGTCAAAGTCCGCGTCGCAAAAGGCGGGTTCAGGGAGTATGGATCCCCGCATTCGCGGGGACGACGCGTGGGGATATTTGCGCCCCTTGCGCCGATCCCGCCAGCACGCTTCAATGTCCTTGGGGGAAAACCATGACAAAACGACTCTCATTTTTCGGATGTACGGCCGCGGCGCTGGTTCTGGCGGCCACCATGCTCGGCAGCACCCCTGCCCGCGCCGACCGCTGCGACGATCTTGCCAAGGATCTCGTCAAGCAGATCCCGGATCTCAAGATCGGCAAGACGGTGGCCGGCGTGATCTATCTCGAACACCCCACCGTGACGCAGGCCTCGCTCGGGTGCTCGAGCCGCAACCGCACCAACGAGGTGTTCGCCGCCACCGACAAGAAGAAGCCTGCAGAGGCCTATTACGATTTCCTCGGCACGGCGTCGGCGCTGGTGTTTACGATCCCGAAGCCCGACGCGGTCAAGGGCACCAAGCGCTGCGTCAGCCGCACCAACATCGTGCGCGGCTACAACATCGAGTCACGCTACCGCAAGCTCGATATCCACTGCACCGTCGCCAAGACCGGCGTGCGGATCACGGTGTCGCGCGAAAAGGGTGTGTGAGAATTTATCATGGAAATTAACCCTCGCGTTGGGCCGAGGCGCGAACACTGTTCGCGAAACGTGTAGCCCGGATGGAGCGAAGCGCAATCCGGGACCGCTAGACCGGCTCGCCGAAATCTCCCTCAATCGCAGCGCCGTTGCCTCCCCAATCCGGCGGCAACGTGCCCTCCCGGATGTAGCGGTGAAGAGACGATAGCTTCCAATTCGCGGGAGATGTCGCCCATCCATGCTTGACCGGATTGTAGTGGATGTAATCCATACACCTTCGAAGATCGTCAATGTCTCGAACGGTGTGTTCCCAGAACCGGCGCTGCCATAGGTCGTATTCGCCGCGAGGATCGCGCTCGAGCGTCAACCCCGCTTCACCGACGCTTCGCGTAAATGCGCCTTTGATCTTCCGCCAGCGAGCGGAAAAATCGGCATCCGAGGGCGGCAACGTCCAGATCGTGTGCAGGTGTTCCGGAAGAACGACGATTGCATGAACGTCGAATGGCAGCGCCCCTCTTGTTCTTCGAAAGGCATTGCGCAGCAAATCGACATGGTCCACGAGGACGGACGATCGCCGGTCCCGTAGTGTCACGGTGAAGAAAAATGTCCCGCCCGGGACAAAGTTGCGTCGATACCGAACCATGGCGAAACCTAACCCGGATTTCGCTGCGCTTCATCCGGGCTACGGCTACTAAGACTGAAGCGGAGTCGTACCCGCATGCTTTCATCCAATTCAAAAACGATGTTGCTATCTCGGATGATCCATATTTTGGGATAGTTTGAAAGCATCGGTTCCCAGTTATGCTTGACAATCCTCGCTATGTGACTATATTCCTATTTATCCCGCCCCGTCATGAGGGGCGTTTCGCGATCGTCACGATACGCGGGGCGGGATGCGGTGGCCGCTTGCGGCGCTCGGTTCGTGGCTGTGAAAAGCACCGCGAACGACGACGGCGCAGCAGCGGACGGCTGAAGTCGCGTGGTCCCGGCGTCGCGGTGCTGACGTCGAAAGGAGCGGGAGGGTCCGTCGCCCCTGTGGCGGTGGAAGTCACTCACGATCCAGAACGGTGGCGAAAGAGCCGTCCACCGGGGAGAGCGCGGAATAAGCCGTTCCAACCATTGCGTGCGGAACGCCGGATGTTTCGGCGCAACCGTGGTGACGACACTCGTGTGCTTTCCACCTTTGCACACGGGGCTGCGGATGCGCTCGCGCATCCGGCGTTCCGCGCGCCCTCATTTCGAGGGCGGAGGAAACGAGGACTTCGGGCGCCCCCGCGCCGTCATAACAACAGGGGCGATGGCGCTTGCTTGTCCCTGAGATGTGGCTGTTTGAAATTTGAATCCGGATCGCGCACCGCCCGCGATGTCGTCCCCGCGCAGGCGGGGACCCATACTCCCATGGCACGCGAGAAATGCGCCGCGCGGATGAGCGACCGGACGCCGGCGCGTCTATCCCGCTAATCCTGGCCTCGCCGCCAGGCTGTTTTGAATTTTCCGCAAGACGCGCCCTGACCCACGTCATCTGAAAACTGAATCGAAAGTTGTGCCGGGATCGGCCTGCGCGCGAACGGCGGCACGGTCTCCTTCGCGTTTCACGAAAAGGTGACGGCGCTTCAACATAACAACGCCACTGCGACAGCATTACATTTTCATCACCGCGCATCACCCGGTTGATCGATCAACAACAGGAGTGGCCGCAATGTGTGACTACAGTCTGCACGCCGTCGCAAGCCGCCCGGCCAAGATCGGCGAGACGCTGGTCTCCACGAAATTCCCCATGACCGTAACCCGCGGCTTTACCGGCGAAGGTGAGCCGAATGTTGCCGTCTGCGTTCTTCCGGGCACCGAACTCGCGTTCGAGCGCGCGGTGGAATTCGAGGGGACGTTTTTCAGGAAGAAGGTTCATCACACCGTGGCACGGTTCCGGACCGTCGATCTCGACAATCCGAACCGGCACCATGATGCGCTGGAATTTCCTGACGGACAGCTCGTGCTGCTGACCCAGCTCGATCCCGGTCAGCGGGCCATGGTTCTGCAATTGCCTGTGGTGCCGGCGCGCGAGGCACGACCGGGAACAGAGGAAATCACGGCTACACGCGTTGAAAGTCCGCTGGTCCGCCAGATCTGACGGCCACGGGGCTCAGGCCGCGACGCAGCTCTTGACGTAAACACGGCGGGCCGGGCCGCGCAGCTTCTGGTCGATTGCCTGCTTGAGACATTCGACGCGCGCCTGCGCCACGCAGAGCTGCATGTGGTCGCGGGCCTGATGTCGGCTGAGGTGCTTCGCCGTCACCGCTTGGCGGCAGACTTCGCGTCGGCCGACACGCATCACCGGTGGCGACTTGCTGTCCGTCGGCACGGCATAGGCGAGCTTGGTGCCTTCAGGCGAAGCGGACGCCACTGCATTCGGCAGCGGATTCTGGGAAACGGCGATGTAGATCGCGCCTCCGAGCAGGGCAGCATAAATCGCGGGGGTGATGATGCGCATCGATCCTCCTGCTTCGCGTGTGAATGAAGCCGGAACAGACAGGGCGAATGCGACAGCATTGCGGCGGTGCGCGTGATTCGGGAACCCTCGTCGGTCTGCGCCGCTGGCGTGCGGCCAACACGGAACCCCGCGATGCCATCCAAACTGCTGCATACTTCGACTGGGAGAACAGCGAGCAGGTCGAAGTCGCCTCCCTGCTCGGCGATGTCGCGGAGGCGGACGGCAAACCGGCGATTCATCTCCACATCGTGGTCGGCTGGCGCGGAGGCAGCGTGCTGGCGGGCCACCTCGGCGAGGCGCATGTGCGCCCCACCCTCGAGGTCATTCTCACCGAAAATCCCGCGCACCTGCGCAAGCGGCACGATCCCGAATCCGGGCTGGCGCTGATCCGTATTGACGGTTGAAGGGAGTCAGGCGGCGATCACGGTTTTACCGTGTATTGCGACCTCAACCGCTGGCGGTTGCTGCGGAGCGGGAACGTCAATCATCTCGGCCTTGAGGACTGCAACGGTGACGAACTGATAGTTACACGCCCGGCACGACCATAAAAACGAAACCCGGTTGCGTTCGTGCTCGGACCAGAGCGGCGCCGCAATCGGCTTGCCGCATTGAGCGCAGGGATGTTTGTTGAGAAGAAACCCAGACTGATAAGGCATGATACGCACCTCCGGTCCGCGCAAACTAAAGTCGTATGCATACCGGTCGTCAAGCGCATTCGTCGCCGCATCGCGCAAGGCAATGCGTCAGCGATTCAGACATGTTTCGCGATGAAACTATTCACGCGCAATCACGCATGATCGCATCACGCTACGGTCATTTTCACCGGCTGCTCGGCGTACTGCGCGTCGGTCACATGCTCGAGCCAGGTCGCGAAGCTGCCGTTTTCGGATTCCTGCATCGCGAGGTGAGTCATCAAGCTTGTCGGCGCGGCGCCATGCCAGTGCTTCTCGCCCGGCGGTATCCAGACCACGTCGCCGGGACGAATCTCGCGCACCGGCTCGCCTTCGGTCTGCACGCGGCCGCAGCCCGCCAGCACATAGAGCGTCTGGCCGACCGGATGGGTGTGCCAGGCGGTGCGCGCACCGGGCTCGAAGGTCACGCGTGTCGCGTTGAGCCGCGCCGGCGCGGGCGTTTCGATCACAGGATCCTGCCACACGGTGCCGGTGAAATAGGACGCGGGCGCGCGCTTGGTCGGCACCGAGCCGGATGGCGTGATCTTCATGGAAAACTCCGCAGTGGTGGATTGCCGGTACCGGCGTCGCAACAGACGCTCAGTTTACGTTGCAACCCGGCACGCGGGGAGTTTTATTTCAGCGATGCGATGACGGATCGTCATCCGTCCGTTGCGGGTAGCGTATACCCCGCAGTTGCAGCTCGCGCCGGATGCGGCGCGTCTTGGAAGCGGCCAGCGCCTCGACCATGCGATGCAGGACAAAATCGACGAGATTCACCGCGCGCCGCGTATGGACGCGCAGCCGCTTCCAGTGGATCGTGGCGGAGTGGTGAACGATCGGCGGCGGATTACGGCTGATCAGATACGCGCGGTAATCGTCCTCGGCGTGGAAGTTGCGATTGTCGTCGCCGGAAAACAAGGCGGCCATAGCCATCTCCTGAACGGAGTCGCGCAGCAAGCAGCCGCGTGACAACCGGAAGATGATCGCAAGCCCATAGGAATTCGAGACGGGAGGGCCAGACGAGATATAAAGACGATATAAGCGCGACGGTACGGGCTAACCGTCTAACGCCGGATAGCGGCGGAAGATGCCGTCCTCATTGAACGGAATGCGCCGGTCGCTTGCAAGATAAGCCTTGATATTTGGCCGCGTCGCAACCCGGTTACGCAGATCGGTCAGGCGGGGCACCCTGCGCTCAAAGCGCTTCATGTTGTTCGGAAACGCATAGCGCAAGCCTTCGACAATCTGGAACAGCGAGAGATCCGCGTAGCAAAGCCGCCTGCCGTTGAGGTATGGCCCGCCGCTCTCATCGATCAGCTGTTCGAAATAGCCGAGAAACTTCGGCACCCGCTCGCTCCAGAACTCGCTTGAACGCCGCTTTGCGGCTGGGCGCTGATCTTCGTAATAGAGCGACGTTCCGAGCGGATGATGGGTGTCGTGAACTTCGGCCACAAAATCCGCGATGGTCAGTTGCAATTGATGCACCCACAGGCGCTGCGCTTCAGCCTTCGGTGCGAGGCCGTGACGCGATCCGAGATAAAGCAGGATGTTCGCGGTCTGCCCGATCACGAGCTTGCCGGCTTTCAGAAACGGCGGCGCGAATGGCGGCGTTGCTCCGCGCGCCTTCATCATCGTTATCATTCTGCTTTCGCCGCGTCCGCGCCGCGCAGCATCGACATAATCCGCGCCGGCATCTTCCAGCGCGAGCCGGACATACTCGCCGCGTCCCTGGATCGTCGGCCAGTAGTAGAGTTCATACCGCATGGAGACCTCACAAACAGCTTCGGCGCGGAAATGCTCTGCGCCGAATGGTCAATGTTCTCTAGGCATGATCCCGAAAAGTGGAAACCGGTTTTCGGATAAGATCATGCCAAAATAAGTGCTCAGTTCGACGCGAAGCAGTACAGAAGGCCGTCGCCGCCGGTGCTTTTGAGATCGTTCTGCGAGCAACCACCGTCCGGCCCGCGCGAGCCGTGCGACGAGTTCCAGGATTTCGATGCGTCGTCGTCGCGCAACCCGATGCGGTCGGAGTGACCGACCACGGCCGAGCCCTGCGTGCTGCTCGTCCAGTTCTTGCAGGTCTTGTCGTCACCAGCCGCAAAGGCCGTTCCGTCGGGCTGCGAACCGGTGAGAACGTCATGGCGGTTCGGCGTGTCGCCGCGGCCATTGGTAACTTCAGCCTTCTCGTTCAGGGCGGACTGCTTGGTCAGCGCGTTGGGGCCGTGAAGATCGGCGACATCCTTGGCGACCACCCCGCCCTTGGCGTTGGTCCATGGACCCTTGCCGATCCGGTCGCGTGCGTTGATCGCGGGATTGCCGCCGTCCGCCTGCGTCGAAAGATAAGCGCGCCAGGTCTTCGCACCGGCGCCTGCGGCCTGTGCCAGCGTCTGGCACTGGTTATCTGCGCCGGCGAGACCGCCGAGGTTTCCACCATTGCCGATCGGTGTGCTTGTGATGAAAAAAGTCATGTTCGCCTGCTGCGCCTGCACAGGAGCGGCAGCGAGCAGAAAAAGCGGAGCCGCGATCATGTAAAATTTGACCATTCGTCTCTCTCCCTGAAAGTCCTTTTGAACTATCGCGCGGTGATGCACCCGGTGCGCAAGTTCAACACAAAAGGGGGCGATTTATTCCGAAGCGGAACAACAGCCGACAAACGAAAAGGCGCCGCGCAAGCGCGACGCCTTTCCTGTTCTGTGATCCCAACGGACGGGATCAGGTCATCTGAATGGCCGACAGTTCCCACTGGCTGCCGGGACGACGTACGAACGTCCAGACGTCGGTGACCTCCTGCGGGGCATCGCTGCCTTCGACGATCTTGCCGCTGGCGCGTTCGATGGTCTTGTCGATCAGGCCGTAGCGCAGCGCCACGGTTGCGTAATCGGTGGTGCCTTCACGCCAGGATTCCGCAAGGTCACCCTGCAGCAGCTTGACGTCGGACACCTTGTTGATCACGCCGCGTTCCTTGTTCGCGTTGAGATCCTCGGTGAAGTACGACACCATTTCCGGCGTCGCCAGCGTGTGGAGCTTGCCGATGTCCTCGTTCGACCATGCGGTCTGGACTTCGCCGAGCAGCCGCTCGAACGCATCGTAGTCGTCCGGCTTGATCTCAAGCGGGGCGTCGTTCGAACCGCCGCCCAGACCGAAGCCGAAGCCCGATCGTGCGTTGGCCATCGGTCCCTGATCCTGCGCTGGCGCGGGGCCGGGCGCCGCCGATGCATGGGCGTAGGCCGGCGCGTTGCGGCGCTTCCACCACGACATCGCGAGACGGACCACGAGGTAGATCAGGCCGATCTGAAGTACCAGACCGATGATCGACGACAGGCCGCCGAGACCGCTGAAGAGGCCACCGCCGAACAGCATGCCGAGCAGGCCTGCGCCGAGGAAGCCCGCAGCGAGACCGCCGAGCATGCCCATGCCGGGACGGTTGGCCGCCGGAGCGGCCGCTGGCGCCTTGGCGCCGGGCTGGGTCATCGTGCGGTTAAGCGGCTGCGCCGCATTGGGCGCTGTCGGCGTGGCGGCCGGCGCGTTAAATGTGCGCGAGCCGCGGCTGCCGCCGCTGCTGGGGCGGGCGTCGACCGCCGATGAAATGGCAAGTGCCAGCGGCATGGCGATGGCCATGGCGATAGCGAGCGTTTTGATGACTGAGCGCAAGCGCTGCGACGAAATCATGTCTGTTCCCTCTCGGCCCTCAAGGGGCATTGATCCCCGGCTTAGGGGACAGCCCATACATGGGCAGCAGCGAGAGAAAGGGAAGCGGATAGGTACGATGGGGCCTGCGGCCCTCAGTCGCGGGGAAGCTTAATCCGGTTAAACCCGCCGGGATCAACCCTTTGTTTTGGCGTGATCTATTCCGAAAACCGGTAACCACTTTTCGGGATTACGCCGAATTATGACGGAGCCGTCATGGTTTCCTTCACCGACGCCACAAGCTGGCTCAGCGTGAAGGGCTTCGGCAGGAAGTTGAATTGCTGGCCTTCCGGCAGGCTCTTTTCGAAGGCGTCCTCTGCGTAGCCCGATACGAAAATGATTCGCAGTTCGGGGTTCCGCTTGCGCATCTCGGTCAACATGGTCGGGCCGTCCATTTCCGGCATCACCACGTCGGACACGACGAGATCGACCGCGCCTTCCTCGCGCTCCAGTGCTTCCAGCGCATCCAGGCCGTTCTCCGCCTCGATGACGGTGTAACCGCGCGAGCGCAGACCCCGCGCATTGAGCGAGCGCAGTCCATCCTCGTCCTCGACCAGCAGGATGGTGCCCTGCCCGGTCAGGTCCGGAGCACGCGGCTTGACCGTCGTGTCGGCGGCCACTTCGCTGACAGCAGCGGCGACCTCCTGAACCTTTTCCACTTCCGGGAAATGCCGCGGCAGGAAAATCCTGAACACCGTGCCGCGTCCCTGAACCGAGTCGACGTAGATGAAGCCGCCGGTCTGCTTAACAATGCCATAAACCGTGGAGAGACCGAGGCCGGTTCCCTTGCCGACTTCCTTGGTCGAGAAGAACGGCTCGAAAATCTTGTCGACGATATCGGCAGGGATTCCACTGCCGGTGTCCGTCACCTCGATCAGGACATAGTCCGCCGCCGGCATGCCCTTGAACTCACCGCGCTCGGCGTCCTTCGCGGACATGTTGGCGGTGCGGATCGTCAGCTTGCCACCATCGGGCATCGCGTCGCGCGCATTCACCGCAAGATTGACAATCACCTGCTCGAATTGCGACAGGTCGGCTTTCACCGGCCACAGGTCACGACCGTAGACGAATTCGGGCTTCACCTTCTCGCCCAGCAGGCGCTTGAGCAGGACGTTGATGTCCGACAGCACGTCGCCGATGTCGAGCACCTGTGGACGCAGCGTCTGCTTGCGCGAGAACGCCAGCAGCTGCCGCACCAGCGCCGCGGCGCGGTTGGCATTCTGCTTGATCTGCATGATGTCCTGGAACGACGGATCGGTCGGCTTGTGCGCGTTCAGCAGGAAGTCGTTCGCCATCATGATGGCGGACAGCACGTTGTTGAAATCGTGGGCGATGCCGCCGGCAAGCTGGCCCACCGCCTGCATCTTCTGCGATTGCGCGAAGCTGTTCTCGAGCGTGCGCTTTTCGGTGGTGTCGAGCAGGTAGACGATCGCCGCTTCGGCATCGCGCGCGTCGTGTTCGACGGAGGTGACGAAGAACTGGCCCCAGCGCTCCTTGGTGCTGTCCAGCGTCGCCTCGACCGGCGCAATATCGCCCTGCCCGTCAGCGGCCTTGTTGATCGCCGCGACAAGTTCGCCGCGATCACGCTCGTGAACCACCGCAAAGATCGATTTGCTCGACGTCCCGGCCGGCGAAAGGCTCTGGGTGAGTTTCGCGAAGCGCGCATTGGCGCGCACGATGTTGCCCGCCTTGTCGACGGTCGCAATCGCCATCGGCGTGTGATCGAAGAAGCGCATGAAACGCACTTCCGCAGCACGCTGCGGATCGGAATGATCGTCGCGCGCGCGGTTGATCACGAGTGTCCGCGATGCGCCCGGTGCACCGTTCGCGCCGAACGCCAGCTTGTGATAGAGCCGCACCGGCATGGTCTTGCCGTTGCGCATCCGCAAATCGAGGTCGAATACCTCGGTCTTCACCTCACCAGGCTCCGGCACGATCGAGGTCAGGAGTGACGCGCCATCGCCGGACATGATGTCGGCGACCTTCAGGCCGCCGGAACCGATCTCCGCGAGGTCGTAGTCCAGCCAGTTGGCGAGCGTCGCGTTGACGTAGACGAGTTCGCCGCCTGCATTGACCGAAAAGAAGCCGCACGGCGCATGGTCGAGATACTCGATGGCGTGCTGCAGTTCCTGGAAGACGTCTTCCTGCCGCTCGCGGTCGCGGGTGATGTCGGCAACCGACCAGACCGCGAACTTCGCCTGCCGCTTGTCGGCGCCAAGCGGCCGCACGCGCATGCGCAGCCATCGGCCATGCCCGGCATCGGCACCAGCGACGCGGACCTCTTCCTGCTGGCGCTTGCCTTCGCGGGCCGCCTTGAGCAGGCGGAACACCGCCTCCGAGACATCGGGGTTGCCGATGAAAACCCGTTCGACCGGCCTCACATCGTTGGGACCGGTCGCGCCGGTGAGCGCCAGATAGGCCGTGTTGGCGTAGACGATGTGGCCGCGCGGATCGGTCACCGCCAGCCCGTCCACTGCATGATCGGCGATCGGCCGCGCGATCGGGTCTTCCGCAAGACGGTCGGCGAAACGGACGATACCAGCAGCGAAGGCGAACAGCGTAAACAGCCCGACCATGGCGAGCAGGGCCAGCAACGCCAGAATATAAGGCTGCGCCTGGCTGCGCCCGAGGGTCATGAAGGCGACTGCCGCGGCGATGATCGCGCCCGCCACCAGCAGCACAAGCAGGATACTGCCGCTGCGCCGCGCCGGTTCATGGACGGCGGCGAAGGATGAACGCAGTTCGTTGTCCGTGTCGGTTGTCATCGCACCCTGTTCGCGCATGTTCCACAAGGGATGCGCAGGTCATTTTTGCAATCTACCGGCCCCTGAGTGCCTGAATCGGGCCTCCCCGCGCAAGGCACATTACGACCGTGCCCATGCCCGCGCCAGACCTTGTCAACCGGAGATCACGCCTCAGCCGACGCCCGTGATGCCGCGCCGGAGGCGCATCACGTAACCGATCACCTCGGCGACGGCATGATAGTGCTCGACCGGAATCTCGTCGTCGATCTCGACGCTCGCATGCAGCGCGCGGGCCAGCGGCACGTTTTCAACAATCGGAATGTTGTTGGCCGTCGCGATTTCCCTGATCTTGAGGGCGAGCACGTCGATACCCTTGGCGACGCAGACCGGCGCGGGCATGCCGCGATCGTATTTCAGCGCCACCGCGTAGTGCGTCGGGTTGGTGATGATCACCGAAGCGGTCGGAACCGCAGCCATCATGCGCTTCTTCATGCGCGCATGGCGAATCTGCCGGATGCGCCCCTTGATGTGCGGATCGCCTTCGGACTGCTTGTATTCTTCCTTGATCTCTTCCAGCGACATCTTCTGCCGCTCGAACCACTGCCGGTACTGGAAGAAATAATCGAGCGCGGCCACCACCGCGAGCATCGCCACCACCGTTCCCATCAGTTGAACGGAGATGGTTTTGGTGACTGTCAGGATCGCCATCGGATCGAACCGGACCATGGCGTCGAGGCGGTGCCGCTCCGGCCACAAAATCAGAACCATGACCACGCTGAGCGCAACAACCTTGAACACACCCTTGAGGAAGTTCGCGCCCGCCTGCTTGCCGAACAGGCGTGCGAAGCCGGCCGCCGGCGAAATCTTGCTGAATTTCGGGCTCAACGGCTCCGTCGAGAACACCAGCCGATGCTGGATCAGATTGCTGCCGATGCCCGCTATCAGCAACAGCAGGAACGGGACGCCGAGAACGCCGATCAGCATCAGCTCGATCTGGCTGAGCAGCGACAGCAGGCCCGGACCGTCGACGCGAATCTGATGCATGTTCATCAACAGGTTGCGCATCGGCACCTCGATGCCCTTGCTGATCGATCCCGAGAACGACGTCAGCAGCAGCGTCGACGCCGCGATCACGAACCAGGTGTTGACCTCCTGGCTCTTGGCGACGTCGCCCTTCTCCAACGCATCATCGAGACGTTTTTGCGTCGGGTCCTGTGTCTTGGATTCCTTGTCATCGTCGGCCATGCCCTGCCCTCAGTCAGCGTGGAGCAAGTTCGTGGAGGACGCCGCCGAAGTACTCGAGGTAGGTGCCCATCATGGTGCCGAGGATCGCCGCCAGGATCAGGAAACCCGCCAGAATCGAAAGCGGCACGCCGACGAAATAGACCTGCATCTGCGGCATCAGCCGGGCCAGCACGCCGAGGCCGAGGTTGAACACCAAGCCAAACACAATGAACGGTGCGGACAACTGGATACCGATCTTGAATGCCGTCGCAAAAGCGCGGGTGGCCAGCGCCGCCACGTCGCCGCTCGACATCAGTTCGCCCGGTGCGAACACCTTGTAGCTCTCGCTCAATGCCGCGATCATGAGATGATGCATATCGGTGGCGAACAGCAGCGTCAGTCCGAGCAGGGTCAGGAAATTGGACAGCAGCGCGCCCTGCTGGCCCTGCGTCGGATCGACAGTGGTCACGAAACCGAGGCCGAGTTGCTGGGCGATGACCGAGCCCGCGACCGACAGCGCCGACAGTGTCACGCGCGCGGTGGCGCCGAGCACCACGCCGATGATAATTTCATGGATCATCAGCACCAGCAGCGGCGCCATCGACGTCATGCTGATATTATAAGCGTTGCGATGCATCGGCAGGATGATGAGCGTCAGCGCCAGCGCGATCGCAAGGCGGACCCGGACCGGGATGTTGGCTTCGCCGAATCCGGGCAGCAGCATCACCATGGCGCCGATGCGGGCGAACACCAGCATGAAGGCCGCGGCGAGCGCCGGAAGCAGCGAGATATCGATACGCATGGAAGACTTGCCCCGCGAAGACCTGCCCCGCCCCTGAACGCCGTGTCCCTGAACAAGTCCTGAACCATGCGCTACCCGCCGATGATTCGCGACGATATCCGCAGCATCTGGCTGTGCATCGCGTCGGCCATGAATGGCAGCGCCAGTATCAATGTAACGAATATCGCCAGAATCTTGGGCACGAACACCAGCGACTGTTCCTGAATTTGCGTCAGGGCCTGCACCAGCGAAATCACGACGCCGACCACGAGGCCGACGACCAAGAGCGGTGACGACACCTTCACGATGGTCCAGATCGCATCGCGCGAGACGTCGAGAACTTCAGCACCTGTCATTTCAATCCCCTGCCCGCGGGCGTGTCACGTTGCAAACTTCTCATCCTTCGAGGCTCGCGCTGCTCGCACCTCAGGATGACGCTCTTTCTGTTTCCGTCGCCCTGAGGTGTCGTAGCGAAGCGAAGGCCTCGAAGGGCGACGGAAAATCAGATCGGCATCCGCATGATGTCTTCGTAGGACTGGATCACGCGATCGCGCACCGATACTAGCGTCGAGACCGCGACGTCAGTTTCGGCCACCGCCGTCACCACATCCATGACGTTGGCCTTGCCCTGCGCCATCGAGATGGTCTGCGCATCGGACTTGCGGCCGGCGTCCATGACGTTGCCGAGCGTTTCCTTGAGCAGCGCGCCGAACGACACGCCGCCGGCATCCCCGGCCTTGGCGCCGCCCGCGGCTCCGCCTGCAGAATCCATGATTTTGGCAAGGCTTGCATAGGCATTGGCGGCGACTGATGGCGAAGCCATGAGTTAGTTCTCCTTGTCAGGCCTTGAGAATGTCGAGGGTGCGCTGGATCATGCGGCGCGTGGCGGAGATGACGTTGAGGTTGGCTTCGTAGGACCGCTGTGCCTCGCGCATGTCGGTCATTTCGACCAGCGAGTTCACGTTGGGATATTTGACGTTGCCGTTGGCATCGGCCACCGGATTGCCCGGCTCGTGCTTGATGCGGAAGTCGGAAGTGTCGGGCTTGACCTTGCCGAGGGTCACCACCCGCGAATCGAGCGTGCGGTCCAGTTCCGACGAGAACGTCGGCACCTTGCGGCGATACGGATCGCCGCCCGCGGTCTTGGCCGTAGAATCCGCATTGGCGATGTTTTCCGAAATCACCCGCATCCGTCCGGCCTGTGCGCGCAGGCCCGACGTCGCGATGCCCATCGACCGTGAAAAATCGTTGCCTTCGCTCATGCAGTTGCTCCCTTAAGCGCAGTCATGTGTCAGCGCTTCCCGATCGCGGTCTTCAGCAACCCGAGGCTGCGGGAGTAGAGCGCGGTCACCGCCGCGTAGTCTCCCTGGTTGGCAGACACCTTCAGCATCTCGTCCTCGAGATTGACGGCGTTGCCCGCCGGCCGGGTCGCGTAGCCACCGCGGTTGTGCGAGTTGAAACTGTCGCCGGTCCCCGCCCCCTGGATGTGGCCGGCACTCGTGCGCACCATGGAGAGCGAGGGCATATTGCCGGTCACGGGCCCGGTTCCGCTCGCATCGAACTTCGGCTCCACCAGATCGCGCGGCTTGAAGTTCGGCGTGTCGGAGTTCGAGACGTTTTCGGCAAGCACGCGCTGGCGCTCCTGATGCCACTGCATCTTGGTGCGAAGCACGGACAACATAGGAAGATCGGTGATTGCCATCGGCCTGCTCCGCCCTGAGACCCGAAGCGGCGCTTCAGGTAGGCAGAATTTGCCGTGTGTATGGTTAATAAGGGGTTAAGAGCGCCCCTGACCCACTTTCGCCATGAATTGCCTTCAACCGGACAAGTCATTGAAGTTCCGGCACAACGCGTCTTTAAGGCCGGTGAACTTTTTCGGACAACAGGGTCGCGGACGGCAGCATTTGCCTTCGCGTATTAACGGATCAGTCAAACTTCGCGTCCAATTCGTCGCAAGCCGCTTGTTTCGCGGCCAGTGACCTGCGAATCTGGCATAGATGCGAGTAATGTTTGACGGGGACAGGACATGTCGCAAACGCTTTGGTTCTTCATCGCCTTCGTCATCGTACTAGCGCTGATCGGAGTTGCAGCCTGGTTGGTGCGCCGGTTCGGCGGAAGCAGCCTCGGCGGCTCCGGCGCCAGCCGGGGGCGCATGCCGCGGCTTGCCGTCATCGACGCCGCAGCGGTCGATGGCCGCCGCAGGCTGGTGCTGGTCCGGCGCGATAACGTCGAGCACCTTCTGATGATTGGCGGCCCGGCCGATCTTGTGGTCGAACCCAACATCGTCCGCGGCATGCCACAGCAGGCTCCCCAACGGGCGCCGGCCGGAACCGAACTTCCGCCGCGTCTGGCGCCTGACACTGGATGGTCCGACAGCGAAGTCCCTCACGCCGATCCCTTTGAGCATCGCGAGCCGCCGATGCCCGAATTGCCGCCGCGCACCGCCCGTGCTCCTTATTCCGACGATGCCCGCCGCTCCACGCTGCCGGATCGCCACAGCCCCGATACGATTCCAGGCTTCACGCCGGAGCCGATGATCCGGCCGGAGCCGTCGCTGCGCCCCGAGCCTGCCCTGCGCTCCGAACCGCGCGCGATCCCCCGTAGCGAACGCGCCGAGCCGCTGCCGCCCCGGATGCCGCGGTCGAGCGATGCGGGCCCGAAAGCCCCTCCGCCGCCGCCGCGCCCACCGGCGCGTCCAGCCGATTCGCTTTCGTCAGCGGATCAGAATCTTGCGGATATGGCGCAGCGGCTTGAAGCCGCCTTGCGTCGCCCTGGAGGCGAGATGCGTCTCGACGCGCCGATCGGCCCCGTTGAACGACCCGGCGCACCGCCGGTTGCACCCGAGTCGATGGGGAATCGGCCAGTCCCGCGTTCCGAAGGCACTCCGCGTCCGGCAGCGCCGCCACCGCCTCCGCCCCCACCACCGCCGCCCGCTCCAAAGGCCGCGTTCGAGAATCTCGAAGACGAGATGGCCAACCTGCTCGGCCGTCCGAAGCCTCCCGCGTGAGATCGTCGAAACCACCGCGTAGAGTTCTATTTTTTGTCAGTCTCCTCGTCGCCGCCGGATCTCTTATCGATCCGGCGAGCGCGCAGGATATCAGCATCAATCTGGGCCAGGGCAACGGCGGGGTCACCGAGCGCGCGATCCAGCTGATTGCGCTGCTGACGGTGCTGTCGATCGCACCGTCGATCCTGATCATGATGACATCCTTCACGCGGATCGTGGTGGTGCTGTCGCTGCTGCGCACCGCACTCGGCACTGCAACCGCGCCACCGAACTCAGTCATTATCGCACTGGCGCTGTTCCTCACCGGCTTCGTGATGGGTCCGGTGCTGCAGAAGTCCTACGATGACGGCATCAAGCCGCTGGTCGCGAACCAGATCACCGTGGAGCAGGCATTCGAGCGCGGAACTGGCCCGCTGCGCGGGTTCATGCAGAAGAACGTCCGCGAGAAGGACCTCAAGCTGTTCATGGATCTGTCCGGCGAGCCGCCTGCCGCGTCGCCCGAACAGATGTCGCTTCGCATCCTCATTCCCGCCTTCATGATTTCCGAATTGAAGCGGGCGTTCGAGATCGGCTTCCTGCTGTTCCTGCCGTTTCTCGTCATCGACCTCGTTGTGGCGTCGGTCCTGATGTCGATGGGCATGATGATGCTGCCACCGGTTGTGGTGTCGCTGCCGTTCAAACTGATCTTCTTCGTGCTGGTGGACGGCTGGTCGCTGGTGGCAGGCAGCCTCGTGCAAAGCTACGGCGGCGGATGACCGCGCGTATCAGCGCGCGGCTTTGACCTTCTTCACTCCGATGATCTCCGGCAACGAGCCGGTCGGGTTCGGATCGGTCTTGATTTCCGGCGGAAGCTTCGCGCGCGCCATCGCATCGGGAAAACGGATGCGCATCTCACGCAGGAAACCGTCGAGCGTGTCGATAGTCGCCGCCATTTTCGCGATCCGGGCAAAATCGGCGCTGTTTGCCCTCGCCGGCTTGGCGGCGAGATCGAAGGCTGCGCGGTCGTTGCCGCCGTCCATCTTCGGATTGTACTTCTCGCGGAAACGCGCAAGGCCGATGGCGTCTTCCGCCAGCGCGTAACCGATGGCCGCGCGGATGACGTCGCTCTTCTCCGTTGCGCTCAGCGGCTGGAAATCGCGCCAGCGATCGCCGTAAAGCAATTCGATCTGCTCGGCTGACTCGCGCCAGCGCCGCGATGCCCAGTAAATGTCGGAACGCAGCCGGATCGCCTCGCGGCCGCTGACATTCGAGATGATGTCGAGCGCCAGATCATGACGGCCGATATCGGTCTGCGCGCGGGCTTCCAGCAAAAGACGCTGCTGGCGGATTTCGCCGGCCAGATCCGCGATCCGCGTGGTGCGTAGCGCCGCGATAGCGCGCTCCGGCTTGCGGTTCATCAGGTAGACCATTGCCAGTCTTGATGCGACCTGCGCCCGGGCGGAGCCCTCCAGCCGGTGATCGATCTGGTATTGCAGCAGTTGGCTGGCCTGATCGAGCAGATCGACCCCGACGAGACGATCAGCCAGACGCCGGATCATTTCGTCGCCGCGGCGGCCAATCGGCGTCAGATCGCGGAACTCGTAAAACATCGCCAGCGCTTCGACCGGCTGAAGGTCGTCGCCCTTGGTGCCGTTGTAGATCTGTTCAAACAGCACCGACGCCTCGTCCTGCAACTTGCGCGATGCTTCGGAGTTCGGCTCCAGCTGGATCGCACGGAACGCCGCCGCGAAGGTTTCCGGATAACGCGCTTTCGCGGCATAGAGCCGGGTCAACATGCTGAGCGTCTTGACCTCGGTGGAATCGCCGCGCCATGTCGCCGCAAGAACTTCGAGATCACGCTGCGCGTCGTCGTCGGTGATCTCCTCGCGCTTCTGGCGCAGGGCAATCTCGCGAACCTTGGCTTCGGAGGCGGCCGGGCGATCTTCCGATCCGGCGGCGGCCGCGAACGCGGCCAGTGCGTCCTGATCGCGGCCCAGCGCTTCGGCCAGGCGTCCGCGCAGAACAGCTATCGACGCGGCCTGATTGGGACCGGCGCCAAGAACTTCGAGATCGTCGCTGCGCACCGTCGCGCCCGGATAATCCCTCACCTCCAGCGATGCCCGAAATGCCTCAGCGACAACAATGCGCTGCAGATCGACCGGCAGGGCCGTAATCGCGAATTCGACGTTCTTGAATTTCTCGCGCGCGTCCGCCCACTTCTGCAGCCGTGCCAATGCGAGCGCTTTCCAAAGCTGGGAATCGATATTGACGGCAACGGCGGGATTGGCGAGATCGGCGAGCGCAAGCTCGGAGCGGCCAGCCAGGGTGCTGGCGACCGCATGAACCGTCAATGCCGCAGCGTCCTCCTCGCCGGGTTTGACCTCGGCAAGGGCCAGATCGAGAATCCCCTTCGCCTCGACGTTCATGCCGCGCGCCAGATAAAATCGCGCAAGATCGACATGCGCAGGCATGCGCGCAGACCCCGTCGCCATCGAAGCGGCGGTCAGCAGCTTGTTGCGGGTGGGAATGAACTCCGCATTCTGAAAGGTGCGCCATTCGGTGACATCGAACACCGGACGAACGACCGACGTCGCGCGATCCGGCGCAGTCATTGCCGTCGACAGCGTCAGGCCGCCGGGCCGGGATAGGATCAGCGTGTCGGACGAAATGCCCGCGGTCAGATCGTCCGACTTTTGCTGGACGACGACGCCGTGAATGGATTCGAGCAGCGCGAATTCTACAAAATCCTGGCGCTTCATGAAACCGCGCGCCGGTCCACCGGCCGTCATTACCAGCAGAACATCGCCGGCATCGGGATCGCTGAAGCGGTGAACCTGTCCAGGCTTCGCGAGGCTGACGCCGACACTCGCGCGACTGGGATCGGCCATGTTGCGCGTGGCGCTCAACGGTTGCGGCGGCGATTGCGCCTTGTCGGCAAGGATAAGGGTCCAGGCCCGCTCGTCACCGACCACGGTGGCAAGCTGCGGACGGTTCAGCCGGATCTGAAGGGCACGGCCTTTCGGCAGATCGACCGGGATCGCGTCGGCGACGATCCATGAGCCTTCACGCTTGATCGCGCGGGCGTCGATCGGCTGATCGGTGTCGAACACCAGCCAGATCGAATCGGAGCGGCGAAACACTGCCGCGGGCGTCGGGCTGGTGAACGGAAATGTCAGGCGGAAGTCGTCGCTGGTGAGCCGTGCGTCCACGGTCACGCCTGCTGCGGGCGTCATCGCAGGACGATCCGGCTGAGGTGCCTTGGCTGGTACCGACGGCGGCGATGCCGCAGGCATTTTCGCTGGCGCATCCACAGCGGCGGCCACGACCGGCGCGGTCGCGGAAGGCGCGGTGATCTCAGGCTTGGGGGGAGTCGCTTCCGCCTTCACGTCAGCAACAGGCGGCTTGTTATCGGAAGGCTTGTTGTCCGAGAGCTTGGCGTCTGATGTTTTGGCCTCAGGCGGAGCAATCTCGGAAGATTTGGCGTCAGGAGATTTGGCCTCTGGAGATTTCACCTCGGATTGCACCGTGTCGGCCGGCTTCGCCATCTGCTGCGCGATCTGCTGGGACGTCGGCGGTACGATTTCGACGGCCTTGTCGGCAGGCGTCGACAGAGCCTTCGGAAGCGACCTGGCCGCTTTCGATTTCTGCCCCTGCTCGAACGCAACGTCGACGACGTAATTCTTCTCCTCGCGGAACGCGTGGACATCGGCCTCGCCGATCAGCGCAATGTCGACCCGCGATGTCTCGCCGTCGATCTTCTGAGTGATCGACTGGATGTTCGCAGGCATCGCGATCTTGGCATCCGCAAGATCGAACGTTAGTTGCGAGGTGAACGCCAGCGAAAACTTGTCTGCCCCCAGTGACGATGACACGCTGACGCCGTCCGGGATTTCAAAAACGAACCGGACGAAAGTCGGCTGCACGGAGGCCCGCACCCGGACCGGCGGCCGCTTCTTGGCTTCATCCGCCATCTTCTGAATGCGCAGTGCCCGCTCGGCGGCAATCGCGCGATCCGACAATTCCTTGACGACCTCGGCCGGCAGCGCTGGCGGAAGCCCCGTCCACTTCTCCGGCAGCAAATCGATGAACACGCGCTCGCCCGCCGTCATCACATTGACGCGGACCTTCTGCGTCAGGGCCATGCGGATCGCGGTGCCATCGGGATCGCGGCGAACCGATCCGACATAGGCCGGGACCGAATCGGCGAGCAGATCAATCGGAACAGCGACCGGCTTCCTGAACTGGATTACCAGGATGGCTCCGGCGACGGTGACCTCGGTCGGGATATCTTCCTGAAACTGCAGGACCATCCGCGCATATCCGGACTGCGCCGTCAGCGTGGCTTCGCCCCTGACCGGTTCAGCGCGCGCAAATTGAGTCCCGATAAAAAGACAGGATAACGCGACAGCCAGCGCAAGCGCCGGCGGCTGCAGGCCGTGGCAGAGCCTGTCCGCAAAAGACCGGGCCGTCGCCCCGGACTTCCGGGCGGCCTTGAACGTGCGGGCGGCCTTGCAGGACATTCCCAAATCTTTCTCGTCAGAGTCTTTTCTCGCCGGCTCTCTATTGTTCCGGACCTGTGGTTCAGACGCGCGATTGAATCTAGAATTCGCCTGTTAAGGAGTTGTTAATCACCCGCCTCAATTGCGGACCTGCACCTGCGGCCTGCCCTCGATCTTCGGCAGATCGCTGGCAGACGAGGACCTGTCTCCGGTGGAGCGGCGCGCCATCTCGACCGTCAATCGCTCGGCC
>Ga0233441_1001014_pt1 | contig 27620 bp, 35 predicted proteins | sample SI_123_September_4_FD_182781 | JGI IMG/M metagenome (GOLD analysis project Ga0233441, IMG submission 182781) | Seawater microbial communities from Saanich Inlet, British Columbia, Canada - SI_123_September2016_135_MG | ecosystem: Environmental > Aquatic > Marine > Inlet | place: Canada: British...
ATTACCGGGCATGACAGGCCGCGTCCTAATAGTTCTATTGCCACGGTATCCAGATCCGACGAACAGCCCAGGCGCACGGCTATGATGTCAGCTTGCGGCTGGCTGTCTCTGAGGTAGTACCAAATCCCCTTGCGTGATTCTCCGTTATACTTTTTCATCAAAATCCTTCATCAACGCCCGATACCCAGCCGACGCCATAGCCTTAATCTCCGGGCTGTTTGTCGCTGCGATTATCGCATTAAACGCGGCCTTGGCCTCTGCTATGGCTTGGGCCATCTTAGCGTTTCGTCTTAGGGCTTCGCTGGCTATTTGGGCGTGGGTTCTTGGGGTCATATTTCCACCATATATTGTGCCAAACGGTACTTTCAAGGCCACAAACCATTTCTTCTAATTACCTTTTGGTACATTTCACACCAAAAAAAAGGGGGGGGGTTAAACGTCTGTGTCCAACTGTTTAGCAAGCGCGACAATATCGATCCCTCGCTTCCGCAGCTTGGCAACTCTTTTGAGGAAATCAATGTTTTCGCTTTCTTCGGCCATTTCCCAAAAATCATATTCGCGCAGGGAGTCGGCTTTTTCATCTTTAATCGCTTTCACAGCAAATATACCTTTCCGGGTGAATTTGAGCAAATAGTACGCTGACAGCGGACGATGGCCATGTAGCAACGCGTTTAAATGGGAACGCTGCATACCGACAATTCCAGCCAGTGCGCCCTGGCTCATGTCGGTTTTTCTTAAATATTCTTGCACCAATTTAATAAACTTAGTTTGCAATCTGGTTAATAAAATCTTTTTCATGTTTTCTTGTGTACCTTTGTTTGTACCGTTTGTCAATAGTAAACAACAAAAGTACCGTTCGGCACATTTTGTTCTTGACACGGTGTACCGTTTGGTATAGCGTGAAAATCAAATCAACGCCACCCCGACTCGGCCCCTTAAATGTGCGGTCCAGGGCAAGCGTTGAAGCCCCGGCCCAAGTTCTTGATCGCTACGAGTGGCAAGGCAAGCGGCTGGGGCAAACTTTCGATAGCTCACCCCAAGCGCCCAACGTCAACACCCTTGCAGCGGGGAGGTTGGGCGCCCCTCTAAAAAGGAGGTTTAAGATGCACGTCAAATTTTTCAATGTGGATATCATCGACAAACAGCTTGATAGGGCTGCCCAGAAGCCCGTCTTGCCGTCGAATGTCCGGGCGTGTGTCCTTTGTAGCGAACCGCTTAATGACGGCGTGTGTCCTGTCTGTAGGCCTAAGATGCACGTTATCGGGCGTAAGGCTGTAGCCTTTTTCACAGGCCAGCTGGTTGAACCGAGTATAGCCATTTATCTATCAATCGCGCTGGTGCTTGCCGTGGTCCTGGCTGTGGGTGGGCCTCAGATATTAGCGGGTTTATAATGGAAAAATCCCTTGAAGAAATATCGGGAATGTTAACCGACACCTCTATTGCGTATTATCTGGCCCTAAGTGCCCTGAAGGCAAAACTTGGTGTTTACGAATTTCCGGGGATGCCCGAAATAATCGACCGGATGGAAAAGCGATACAGCGCCTTGGTACAAGACGCGCTCACCATTGACGGAATCGAACGTGCGGCCCAAGAGCGCATGGCCCGGATTCATCCACCGACCATTGAGCGGTTGATGGGGGAAAGGGCGGCATGACCCCAAAACAATACCACAAAGCCCCCGGCATCAACTCCACGGCGCTGTCTCGCTACGCCGAAGGGCCTGATATAGCCTTGATGCCGATGGAGCCTAAAAGCGTCTTTGAGATCGGAAATGCTTTTGAGGCCTTGGTGGAAGATCGGGCGTGTGGGACCAATAAATTCGGTGAACGATTTTTCTATTCAAAATGTTCCGGCGGCCTGCCTGAAAAGTTGGTCGGCTGGATTGAAGGTCTGGCCGACCTGTCAACCAAGTATGTTCTTAAAAAAGACGGCGGCCTAAACAACCAAAAGAAAACGCTCCATGCCTATCTTGATGAGTGCCAGGAAAACCCCGGCATGGTCCCTATAGGTGCTGGCGATGCCGAAATGCTAAAGCGGATGGTCGATAACTTTTTCAAGATGGAAATCTACGGCCAAAGTATGTCCGACCTGTTGAGCGTGTGCGATTTCCAAGAACCGGTATTCTGGGTTGATGATTGGGGCCGGGAGAAAAAAGCCTTGTTTGATGCAATCACGGTTTGCGATGGTCGCGCTTACATTTTTGATTTTAAGAGTGCCGCGAACCCGGCGCAATTCGTTCAAATGTTGAAGCGCAAGTATCACTTCCAGGCAAGCCACTACGAGGAAGGCGCTACCGTCAAGTTCGGATCGTCAATGCCGATGATGTTTTTGGCATCGTATAAATGCGAACCGTATTTAGCCCAACCGTGGGGCATTGACCCCGAGAGCCGCGATATGGCGCGGGCGGTCTACCTTGATACCGTGGCGCAATATGCGGCGTGGAATGAGGCCGGGAAGCCTTCAAGGGGCTGGGCTGAATACGATGAAGTTAAATTGTGGTTTAAATAAGGGGATAATATGAAAGAAGATCAAGCAAAGTTCGAAGTGGCCGAACAATCGGCCAAAGTTCCGGCAACTGTACCCGGTTCTGGCAACTTGTTTTTTAATGTCCAGAAGTTTGAACACGCCCAAAGGGTGGCCCAGGTGTTTGCGAAATCCGACATGGTGCCGGCGCATTTCAAAAACAATGTCGGCAATTGCCTGATCGCTTTCAATTACGCCGAACGTGTTGGCGCTGATCCGTTCATGGTGATGCAGGGTCTTTATGTGGTGCATGGGCGTCCGGGCCTTGAGTCAAAACTGGCAATTGCCCTGCTTAATTCATCCGGTCGGTTCACGCCGTTAAAATTTGAATACAACGAAAACAAGACGGAATGTGTCGGTGTCGCCACCGACCTGAAAACCAATCAGGAATGCAAGGGCGTTCCGGTCACACTGGAAATGGCCAAGGCCGAAGGCTGGTCAACCAAGGCCGGGTCAAAGTGGAAAACCATGCCCGAATTGATGTTGATGTACCGGGCGGCTATCTTTTTTATCAGGATGTACGCGCCGGAGGTTTTGCTGGGGATACAGACCAAGGGCGAAATTTATGATGCGGTTGACCTTGTGCCAAGTGGCAACGGGTCCTATGCGCCGGTTGGCGAAACAACACCCGCCGCCCTATCCGACAAAATCAAATCAGCGGCCAAGGACAAGCCGAATCCAGATCCTAAAACGAAACCTGAACAGGACTTGATGACCGACCACCACCGGGATCAGCTGAAGTTGCGGGAAAAGAACAAACCTGAAGCCTACGCCGCTGGCCTGGAAAGCGCCGGGTTTGCGATGGACCCGCCGACCACCAAGGGCGATGCGATTGCTTGCCTAAATGCTATCGATGAATATGAGGCTGGCAAGAAATAGGCAGCACCAATTACCATTAACACCAAGGAAGGGAGCGGCATGACAAAAGAATACACGACCTATATGTGCAAGTACGTTTTTACGGGAAAAGAAAAGACCGAAATAGCCCAGGAAATGGCGCAATCCGTTTCCGAGAAAGAGCAAGCCGAAAAAGACAAAAAGTCTGTGATGATCGACTTCAACAGCCAAATTGAAGGGCTTGCGGCCAAGGTCAACAACTCGGCCACCAAGTTAAACAATGGTTATGAAATGCGGTCGATCAAATGTGAGATCGAGATGGATTTTTCAAACCGCGTTGTCCGTTACATACGGACTGATAATTATGAAACCGCCAAAGAGCGCACCATGACATCGGACGAACTTCAAATGCAAATTGAGGACGCCGAAGCCGCATGATAATCAACGCCACCATAGCCATCTCAATCGTGGGCGGGTTCCTGGCCGTTATCCTTTATGGGGTGCTGGTATGAAAACCATACAAGATTGGATTCTACTAATCGTGCTGATTCTGGCGGCAGCGGTCCTGTATCAATATTTTCAACACGTCCGCGAATTGCGGGTGATTTATAGGCCCCCTGTAACCATCGAAGACACGATGGCAAGGATTGAAAGTGGCGTTCCGTCTGGCTCTGATTTTTTCGGGCTGGCGGTTAATCACAAGCGGCGGGTGTTGGGGAAATGAGCAAGCTACTTGACAAAATGGAAGCCAAAATGCGGGTGAAGGGGACTTTGACATGAACCTGGTTAAGCGTGATCCTAACCATAGAAAGATACAGTTGCCAAATGGTATGTTTGCAACGGCAATGGCCTTGACAACCGCAAGTTAAACTTAAGAAGAGCGGACTCGGCACTAAACCAGGCCAATAAACATGTTATAAATTCAGACTGTGGATATAAGGGCGTCACGTTTGACAATCGGCGTAGAAACAAACCTTCAGCTTAACTTTACGTTAGAAATGCCATGACTGTAATAAACATAGCCGATCACAAGCCACACCTTTCAGGTGAAATGAAATGTCTCGTATGCGGACACCTTTGGGTTGGTGTTTGCCCGATAGATCCTGAAGGCCGTGTGCCATGTATGAAGTGTCCTGAATGTGGACTACACCAAGGATTTTACATTTACCCATGTTTGCCGGGTGAGGGCGATGAAGTTTATACTTGTAAGTGTTCGGGTGAGATTTTCACAATAACAAAGCGCGGTGCCAGGTGCATTCGGTGCGGCCTGCTCCACCAAGATTTCTAACCAGACGTTCGACTTGACGCCTGGAAGTATGGAATTTCAACAACTTAATGGTGGAGGCGCAAGTCAACTCCACGTTAGCAACAAAGGAGATGACTCATGGAAGCAGAATCTATTAAATTAGTCCTTACCTATCTTGACAAAATCGCCGCCAAAATTGGCACCACCGCTGAGCAGGTTTGGCCCTGGCTGATACGTCAGCAATATGTTGAGGCCATTTACCCGCTTGTTATCTTCGCAGTCTTCTGCGCGGTATTGATTCCCGTTTTGATGTTTGTGGTGCGACATTGGCGCCCAGATTCGGGCTATTCAATATGTAGCTCAGACCATGAAGTCGTGTGGGGTTTTTCATGCATTGCATTGGCGATAGGCGCTTGTATTTCGCTCGCTGTTTTTTTGGGCGAGTTCGGAGATTTATTCAACCCCGAATACCAGGCGTTTATGCGGCTGCTGTCCCTGGGAAAATAGTTGTTAACAATTCATTGGTGCTGAGCGGAAATATTCCGGGGTTATAGGAACTTCGGGACGCACCAGCACAATTCTACGTTATGAGGATACCATGACCAAACCAAAGGTTGTCGTTTTTTGTGGATCGTCTAAATTTGTAGACATTATGGCCGTCGCTGAATGGCTTGTCGAACGTGACGAGCTTGCCATCACGATGGGGTTGAATTTGTTACCGTCTTGGTATCCAGATTGTCCCCCTGATCACCTGGCAGAGCATGAGGGGTGCGCCAAGGAAATGGATGAATTGCACCTACGTAAAATTGATTTGGCCGACGAGATTTTTGTTGTCGATTGGGATAATTACATAGGCGATAGCACTCGCGCTGAAATTGAGTACGCTGAAAAAAACGGAAAGCAGGTTAGGTATTTCACAACGGATTTTATCGGTCAGCAAGTTTGTAAACTCATAACAATGCGCTACACAGGAGCGGAACCACTGGCGGAAAATTAACACAAAATTTGGGTGGCCGCCCTGTGAGCTACCCGTTAGCCGAGTATACATAATGAGCATATCAACTACACTTATTGAAAAAATGGCAGACTATGAGGCAAGCACCGGCATCAAGCCAGGTGCTATATATCTGGGAGAGCATGAAATGGCCCTTTTAAAAAAATGGGTTTATGTGACATTTGACCGCACCTTTCACGTATCAGATGGCCCAGAATTTCATGGTGTAAAAGTCTTTAAAGTCTATGCTGACAGGCATGTTGGTATCGGCTAACCAGACGTTCGACTTGACGCCTGGAAGTATGGAATTTCAACAACTTATTGGTGGAGGCGCAAGTCAACTCCGCGTTGGGTACTTAATTATGCCAGATAAAGAATACTATTACTTTAGTACGTGGTTCGCCAAGGAACAAGGTCGGTTTCATTGCGGCCAGTTTAGCGATGAACAAATCGCTTTTTCCGCCTTCGTTGAGGGGGTACGTTTTAACAAAGAGCGTACCCAACAATACAATCCAACCGACCAGCTACAACCCGGCGTTTCATGTGGGCATCCTGGCTGTTTGCACCACGTGAAACATCCGTGTGAAAAGTGCGGTAGAACCGCTGGCCGCTGATTTTAACGTTGGAGGCTCAGAATGGACTTAATTGAAGCATACTTTGATGCATGGTGGGAAGAAAAACGCGCAACTTTTGCCGAGCTTTCAACGATAGAGATAGCTCTTTTGGCCATGCGGGCTGGTATCGATTTTGGGGTGGCCCCATACCGTCAACGCCTCCAACAAGACGCTGCCCTTGATGTCGCAAAGTCCAGCGGTTCGCCAAGTTCCGGGGCTAAAGAAGGTAATCAATAATTTAACGTGTGGAGCAGCACAAGAGAGCTTCACGTTACACAGCAAGGGAGTAAATCAATGAAAAAGATCCTTGCAAGTATTATGATTGTCGTTTTTTTATCCCTCGCCGCCGGATGTGGCGACACTAAAACCATAAAGGGTGTTGAATATGACACCTATGGATTATTTAACAAAGACGATAATCGCAACCCAGACGTAAAGTACCGTCTCGTTATCGGAAATATTATTTGGAGCGTTATCCTGGTTGAAACCATCATTGCCCCAATATACTTTCTGGGCTTTTCATTGTACGAGCCGGTCGGGGTCAAAGATAGTTCCGAACCAAAGGGTGCTGTGTAACAATGCGCTCGTGACCGACCGCAGTTCCTAAGCGGTTTGATATGGGGATGTCAATATTAACCGGTCGCTGCAATTCGCGGCGGCACAGCTTTTCGTTCTACACCTTCGAGGAATTAACAATGTCTGAAACAGATGAGTTTGGTTACCATGAGGTTTTGCACACCGCATCGATTTTTGTTGATATGTGGGTAGATCATATCTGTTCTCATGGTGCCGTCAAAGAATCCAAGGCCCTGAAACCTGCCGCCATCAAGATCGCCAAGGCAATGGGTGATTTTTATCAGATTGCCGGTGGCGCTATTGAGCAGAAATTCCACTGATTTTTACGTTGAGAGGATTGGTCGTGAATGAAATTGTCGGAGCAAAAATCGGGTCAATCATCACAAATAACACAGCGATGATTGCCGCCGCAGTCAAGGGCAATACTATTTCGGAGTTTATAGACCGAGACCGTATGCAATTTATGTCTTCGCTCGATCTCGGGCAACGGTGGGACAATATGGCAAACTCAAAAACATTATTCCTGATGGATGAAAATGGAAAAATACACCCACCCAACAACGCCATAAAACCGACCGGGGATAAACCGGGGGCTGGCGTTTAATTTAAACAGTGCAGCGTCCTACCGTCGGTGGGTTATGGCCACGTTGCATATGACTGTAATAAAATTAAATCAGGAGTTGGTGGCAATAAGAAAGCCGCACTTAGCCTTTAGAGGATAAAATTTGACAGCACAGCCCGCCATAAGATATAGCGCCTCCCAAGGGGGTGCTGTCGTGAATAAGGGATCTTACTGGCGAATGCCAGACGGGCGCTATGTGGTGGGCTACTATTGGCAGGGGAAACAGTGGAAGATCACGCGGTATAATGGCGAACCGATTTGGCATGAATCAATTGCGGTTAAGTGCCGGTCAGCTTTGCAGGCCAGGGAAGAACAGCACAAAAAGGGCCTTTGTCAATTCCGCATCGAAGAATTTACCGGCAATGGCTGGACGGATGTTCTTGAATATTATGAACAATGGATGCAGGAAGTCATTGAACCGAAGCGGAGACCGGCCACAATCAAGGGGTATTGGTCATATTACCGGACTTGGATCAAGCCTTTTTTTAATCAAAACCCCGTCCGACTCCATGAAATCCAGCTTGACACCCTAACCAAACTTCTGAACTTCATCACCCTCTCCGGGAAGGGCAAATATAATGTTATGAACGCCCTTCATTCCATGATGGATTACGCATGGCGGTCAAGGCGGATTCCTGAAATGCCGCCATTCCCTAAGAAGGAAGACTACAACATAGTAATCCCGACAATCAAATGGCTATCGGGAGAACGCCAGATGGCCGTTATCAACGCCATACCGGAAATCCATAGGCCCATATTTCTTTGGCTTAAATATCATTACAGGCGACCGTCTGAGGCGTGTGCGCTTATGTGGGAGGATTACGATGCCATCAATGGAGTCTTTGTTATTAGACGAGCTGTGTCAGCTCGGAAAATTATCAAATCAACTAAAACAGGCGTTGAACACGTCACCCCGTGTCACCCAGAATACCGGTCTTTTATTAATGGAAATGTCGGAAAAGTTGGCTCTCATATCTTCACAAACCCTGCGGCACGTCGTTCGTCAAAACGATATACTGGTGAAAGCCTTAACCGGATTTGGCGTAAAGCCTGCCGACTTATGGGCGAATCAATTGACCTTTACAGCGGCCTCAAGCATTCCCAATGCAGCCAAGACATCAACGAAAGGGGCTTGACGATATACGATGTGCAGGCTTTAACCGACCACGCAAGGCTTGAATCGGTGCGCCGGTATGCCAAGGTTTCGGTGGCTCGGAAATTGGAGTTGATGAGTAGGACTACTAAGAAACTACCAAGCCTGAAAATTGTAGGGGATAATGATTAATATATTCAACAGCTTAAAACGCCCTGCTTGGTTTCGATTCCCATGCACTTCCGCCATTTTCCCCTTTTATTTCGGCACCTTATCTATATTCTCAACCCCAAAAAACTACCATAAAACTACTAAGTTTTTAATCGGTTTGGTAGTATCATTCTCAGGCGGATTGGGTCAAGCGTTGATGGGGGAGCACAGCGTTCGGGACGCTTATGTACGAATTTGAAAGGGGCCAATAATGACAAGAGATAAAACCAAGGTGGGTGATACCGTCTGCGTGAATTTCAATAACGTGCAACATACGCTATCTTCAGCGGCAACGGTACTGCATGTACCCTGTAATACGGGCGATAGTTGGCAATTTAGGGACATAGGGGCTTGGACTATTCACTATGTTTCTGAGGGGTGTACTGTTACCAAGATTGGGGAATAAAACTGAGTTTGGTTCGCCAAACTTTCCATCTACTGACACTGTTATGTTTGAGGTGAAAATAATGTTGCAAGAGACATCAGAAGATTTCGAAGAATGCGAGGCTATAATGAGATCAATTTTGACCGAACAAGAAAAGGCGGCACTAACCCAGCGTCCTATATGGTCGCTTGGTCCACCTCAAAGAGAAAGTTATTTGTTTCCCGCGACTTACGCTCGCGGTATGAAAGATTATGCAAAAAGAGTGATTAAACATAACAAATCACTGGACGCGGAGCGGTAATATACCGGGGTTTCCGTGAAGTTGATTTTAACTCGGGTAGGGTAACGCCGCCCGGTCAGTTCAAACGTTATCGCGCCAAAAACAGGCTTAACAACGTGTTAATAACAACTATGCAGCATCAAACCGCGCATTAGCCTTTTTAAAAGCCCCACCACCACCAAAGGCTACGGCATTAAAATAAGTCATGGCCCGGTAGCATCTGGCCACGGCAACGGCCTTGTGGCGCCAGCCCTGCGGTCCGGCCTTGTAATGGTTGAAAATAATGATCGTGCAATTCACCATTAGCGACACATCAGCCTTAAACTTATCCTGCCACGTTTGCCCCTGGCCATACGCTACATCGTGCAGAAAGCAGGCAGGCGTCATCGATAGGCCATAGAACGTATCCGGCACCAACTTATCACCAGCTTTCCCTGGCCCACACCCGCCGCCCTTTTCGGACAGCTCAACATCGGTCATGCCCCAAAAGCGGTCGGGAACGAACAAGCCCAGGGTGCGGAGCTCATGTTTTAAATCTTTTAGTTTTTCAATCGGGAATTTTGACATTAGTATACCTCGCTTATCGTTAAATGAAATTCCCGGCCCATATCTTTCATGAACGATTTGAACGTGTCGCCGCTGTTGAGTATGGCCCGGTCATTGCCGAGCTTGCCCCAGTTCCGGCCAAGCAGAATACAGCCTTTTGTGTGGTCGTCAATATTTCCGGCATGAAAAAGAATGCAGGATCGGCCCGGTACGTTTAAAACCGTGAACGTAATTCCATATTTAGGGGATTGAATTCGATTGCACAGGTATTGCTGGGCAGGAATGCTTGATATGTTCGAGGCGTTTTCTTCGTCCCGTGGTTCCAGGGTACAGCAAAAGACCTGTTTATCTATCTTTATAATGCCGAAAGTACCATGTTCGTAATTTTCTTCCAGCCGTATCAGTTCGACTATTTTCACTTGCAACTACCTTCCGCGCCCTATCCTCACACTCAGGACATAGACACGTGTAATTTTCCTTGATATAGATGACATACGTTTGTTTGTGGCACCTATCGCACACCACAATATTATTCTTTTCGGATTTCTTTCAGGATAACCATTTGTAACGCGCGAATGTTTTTAAGTGTTGAACCTATCGCGCTGACATCTTCCCGCGTTTTTGCGATAGCGACATGGTTTTCCTTAACTTCTGAGTACCCAAAACTGCAAAGCGCAATTATGATTACGACGATTGTCCCGGCTATACCCAGCAAGACAGACTTGTGTATTTTCTTGTTTATTTTAGCTATCAGATTTTCCCGGCAATTCGTTTCACAGTGTTTTTCACTCATACCGGCCCCCTTGACATTTCCCATCGATTCTGACTATTCCCCGTTCAGCCATGCTTAAACCTCCAATCAGGTTCGGGTTTGGTCAGGTTGCCGGGGGCCCCAACACTCCCGGCAACCGCTCGGTTTTAACTTTGGCCTTCCCAACTTATACGGAGCCACGCGGCGAGGTTTATAACCCACTTCTGCTCGGGTAGACTCATTTTTTCGGATATTTCTTTTTAATTTTCATCCGCTTTTTCTGCAAATCTTCCGCAGCCTCCGGCCTGTTCTCAACAACCAACTCCCATAACGCCACGCCTATTTCTTCGATTGATGGATACTCGTCCCGCCGTAAATCAGCATAGGTCGGCGCCAACAGTCTCACAGCTGCTTCCTGGCGTTTTTCTTCAGCCGCGTAATCAAACGGCAAAACTTCTGCCCCATTTTTCTGATTCTCTATAAAATCAAGATAATCAGGATTTGCGCCTGTTGCTGGGATTAAAGCTAAATCAGATTGCCGCTGAATAAAACCGTCCCGCATAATTCTATATGATTGCATCATTATCTCCTATGCTGACATATACACAATAAAACCGTGGATTTCTTTGGTCCCCGAGGCCGTGTATGACGCTGCTCCACCAGTAACGTTATGATAACAGGTTACGACATTGCTATTTTTACCAACAGATATAAGGCCAACAATGCTGGTGCCACCGTTATCTTTAGAGCGTCCGTAGCTATAGACATGCCCGACATTGGCTTCTGCATTAGGCAGCGTAAATGTTGTTGATGTACTATTGCTTGTGCCTTCGATATTAAATATGCAGTAAACGAGCTTGCCAATTGCTGCATAAGAAATTACATTGATTGTTCGAGAAGACCAGCCAACGATTGTTGAGGTTCCTGAATAATCACTTAATGATAAACCGACACTGTCCCATTCTGGGGCTGTAGCTCCAGCGTTCATACGTAGTTGTTGTAAGGCTGTGCCCTTGGCAAGGCGGGCCAGAGTGTTTGCTGCCGAAGCATAAACAATATCGCCTTGAGCGGTTAAAAGCGCCTTTGGTTGTAACTGCATCTCATCATAAACCGCGTTTTGGCTTGGGGCTACTCCTGTCTCTCCATTCCATCCGGCCCCATACGCAGTATTTGAAACTGATTCACCCGCAAGCGCCGTCCCATCAGCCCTGGTATAGTTAACACACTGGACCGTATTTGCCCCGGTACTGTAAAATTCGCCCACATCCCCAGCTGCAGTCGTGATGTTGGCTTCTCCCGGCAGGTCAAGGTTTGTGGCATGGTGGGTCATTGTCAGAGCACCATCAAACTGCAAAAAAAAGTGCCGGTTCGCAGCTACGGTCATTGCCGCAAATCCGGTTGTACCTGTTACGTCAAAATAATCACCATCGGTACCAACGACCAAAGGGCTGGCTGATGCAATGTCACCACCCTTAGCCATGTTTAGGGTCACACCTGACAGGGTGTCGGCCCCGCCTTCCCATGCCCCAAGCCAAATGCCGTCCCCGGTAAATGCCACGGCCCCATCGCCAGAAAATATTTGGTAGGCCCCGGCTTGAATTGATCCCTGTATGGTCAAGGTCTTTCCAGACGCCACCGAGTATTCAACGCCATACGGTATCTGAAGGTGGATGGTAGACCCAAGGGTTTTGTCGGCGCTGATTGTATAGGTGCCGGCGATTGGTTCCATTACAACATCGGTATAGGTCTTTGAGATATGACTCGTCTTTGAAAGGGTGATGTCAAAACCTTGAAAGCTCCCATAATCAAAGTCGTCTGTATAAAACGTGAAAGATCCATCGGTTGAAGATGATGTAACCGAGTTGACCGCCGTTGTGCCGGCAACGGTTGTATAGATATTCGCGGCGGTTTCTGTGCCGGTAAGGAAAACAGATATCGTTCCGTCTTGGACGATGTTGCCGCTGCCGTCCCTGTATGCTCCTTGGAAAATTCGTCTCATTCGTCTTTTCCCTTTATTTCTTCTTTATTGCCTGCTTTTCATAGTTCCCGATCTTCTGTTATCTCCGTCTCTATATCGTCAATAACACGCTTGCCAGCTCCAGCAAACCAAAGATTCATAGCATTGTTTAACTGAACCAAGTTGGCCTTTCTTACATCTGGTTTGTCTAAAGGAAGCAACAGCGCCTTTAAGAGTTTTGGGTCATCTGAAAGCATTGCGTCAATTATGAGCTGTTTTGCTCGGTCTACGTTTAAGTGGCTTGCGAAAGCCCTGAACCGTTCTGAAAATATACCCGGTGTTTGGACTGTTCCGCCGCCCGTTAACCCTGCGACAAATCTTCCAATCTGGGCACCACCTACTCTACTGACAAGATTTAAAGCACTTGATGCTGCGTCTTTCATTTTTATCTCTACATTCCCGCGGCTTTTTTCAAGCATTTCTATTTTTGACAATTCTGTACCGGCCTTTCTAATCCTTGCTATTTGTTCTGGCGTAAAAACTTCTTTTAGTACTCTGTTTTCCCTTTTCACAAGGCCCAATAGCGTCCTGCCGGAAAGAACCCTTTCGCCGACCTCGTTAAACCCCCCTATGTGCGCCCTATCAAGCAGGTTTTCTATAAACCCGGCCCTTAACCCGCCAATCGCCCTGCCTGTCTTGTCTTTTGATGCCTTTAAAACCATGTCTTTAGTCAGCCTAATTGAACTTGTGGCAGCTTTTATTTCTTTCCCCAAATCAAGGGCATTAAGAAATTTAGCGGTCAATCCTATGTTTTTGTCCATTAAGTTGGTTTTTCTTTTTGTCATTTCAAGCGTTGTTTTCTCTGCTATACCCTGTGCCGAAGACGCATCAGCAAGTTGTTTTTGCAAAGCTGGGAATTGGTCTAAAATCGCTTCATTGTTTCCAATCCACCGCTCAGCCTGTGATAGGTTTATTTTGCCTGTAGTTTGGTTTACTGAATAATCCGCGAAACTTCGCGCTATATACCGCTCGGCGGCCTTTCTTGACTCAGGCGATACGAGTACCTTATCAATATCAACCGCACCCCTTTGGGCCTGTCTGCCAATACTAATATCAAGCGTAAGTGATGGATCAATAGAGGGCGCCCCTGACTTGTCAGACCCAAGAATTTTGCCAACGACACCAGACTCAAAGCGTTGTTTGAAATGTTTTGTTGCTGCAATAGCCGCCTGTAAGTCAGCAGCTTGTGGAGATGACGCTACACCAGCAGAAACACCAATATCATCAAGAACAGCGTCGGCCATAGTTTCGGCAATTCTCGACTTGTTCCACTGTCCGTCTTTTCTGGCAATCCTGGCAGTTTCAAGCAACTTAGATCGCAACCCCTGCATTTCCCTCAGTACCGTTCCGTCAAGTTTTTTCTTGTTTATTATGGGATTGCCTTTAAGTGGTATTGGTATATCCACCTTTTCAGCCTTGGACAAATTCGATAACAATTCAGCATATGTTTTTCTTGTATTCTCGACACCAATAGGGTGATTTTTGTCTACTTTAGACCATATATCAGCAACAGCCTTACGCTCCGCTCGCCTTGCGTTATCAAGCTCATTTCTAACGATAACCGATTCAAGCCCCTTGCGTTTTGCTACCGGAATGGCATCCATCTTTGCCTTGGCCTTAGAAGTAGCATCGAGAATTCTGTTGTCCATTTTTAGCTGAAGCGAACCAACCCTTTTGCGTGTTATTTCTCCGAGCAATTCAGGAGATCCGTACCCAAGCTTCCTAAGATTATTTTCAATCGCTAAAATTGACTTGCTAATTTTTTCTATTGATTTTTTTTGCGCCATTGGATCTTGCTCAATGAGAGACTTGTACAACTCGACAAGTTTCTTTTCACCGGAAACTACAGCAGGGGGTAAATCGCCAACCGCTTCTTTAGAGATAGTCCCTACCGTTGCTTCTGCGTCTGGAACCAGCTCCTTTGCAAACTTTCCGGCCCTAAACACAGACCCCTTCTTTGAGAAAGGCACTGATAGTTTTTGTAATATATGCTTTCCGCCCCTTATCGCTATCATTGTGGGTGTGTTTATAAGTAGCGAAGGCGACGTTCCTCCGATAACCCCACCGGCAATCTCGGCAGTTGTTCGCAACGCGGGACTTTCTTGGAAAGATTCTTCGCCAACCGCCCGACCCAACCCGGCTCCAACGCCGCCTGTGGCCTCGCTTACTATTGCGGTTGCCGGATTTCTGGCCATAGATTTAATTATCGTAGAAGATATTTGTGATATAAGACCCTTACCCTTCGCAAGCATTTTCATGCCAACACCGCCTGGAACCAACAGCCCTGCAACCTCACCCACACCCTGAGCGGCGAAGTCTGCTGCTGTTTCGGGATTTTCTTTGTCTCCGGCTGGTGGCGCGCCAATTTTCCCAAAACCCTTCCCAATGCTTTTCCTACCTAAAAAGGGTTCGTCGATATCAACGCCAGGTATAAGGTTTAGACCTGATGTTATAAGATCAACAGGGGCACCCAGCGTTCCAGCTATTGCCTTGTTGGCAAACCGCATAGGGTTGTTCCCGCCGTCATCTTCAACCCTTTTGAATTCATCAAATGGGTTTACATCTGGAACAGCGCCTACATCGTCAACCCTCTTGAACTCGTCAAATGGGTTTCTCATTATCTCACCCTCGGTGTTCCATATGCATCAATAAATTTAGTCCCAGGTTCTAGCTTCCTTGCTTCTTCTACTGTATTCATAGTAGGTGGCGCACCAAGAATTTTAAGGAAATTTCTAATGTCATTTGCAGACCTACGGGCAGCCTTACGCGTTTCTGCTGGCAGGCTTGTGTCATTTGAAGCCCAATCCTCATTTTTCAACCTAATTTGAAGTTGCTCATCTATGGCAAGCGCCCGCTGTTTGAACAATGCGGGGTTGTCAAATACGGATGAACCCAAACTTATCTCTTTCTTGATTCGGTTTATTTCACCAACCGGAAATCTTGGATTTATTGATAACGCCCGAATTAGCTCATTTGTTGCGGTTGCCACAAACTGTCTGGCCCTAGCTGTCTTTTTGGCTATTGGGCCACCCACCATTCCTGAAACAACCGAACCGGCTTGTCGTGCAGCAGATATAGGCCCCGTTGCTAATCCAGCCAGCCCGTATATGGTTGTGATAGGTTTATTTACGCCAGAACCTTCGCCAATAACGACCTCCTGTTTTAGTTTGGTTTCTTCGCCACTTATTAGGTCAACTAAAAACCTTTCGTTTGTAACAGGACTTTGGATAACCTTTTTTGTATTGAGGATCAACCCAGTAGCGTCCTGTTCTGAAAGGCCTGGATTCACTTTAAGCAAACGCGCTATTTTCTTTTGAAATACCGGGTCTTCACCCTCACCTGCGCCTCCGCCGCCGATTTGAACAAGCGACTTGTTACCACCCTCGTCAGAAACAATTTGATACGCGGCACCATTTAAAGAAAGAATATCTTCTTTTGGGTTCATAAGCGATGAAGAACTAAGGCTCCTGTTATATTCCGCTATATCGTCATTAGAGGCACCAGGGTTGTTCTGTAAATACGCCCCTATTGCTGTTGTGGGGGTTTTTGCCCCCATAAGCTTTTTTACAAAATTATCTGCGGCTGTGCGCTCTGTTACAAGTACGTTCCTACGGGCCTGAAGTTGTTCAAGCTTCTTTGATTCGATCATGCCGGAATTTATCTCTTGGTCAATTGCCGCGATTTCTTCCTGTGCGCCCCTGGCCCTGAGTGTGCTAAACTCAATATTAAAACCAGTATCACCCAAAATTTTTCCCCAAACCTCTCTGGCGTGGTTTGTCTGGATAGTCGGCAGTCCGCTTGCCGGACCATTTTGGATGTAAGGCCCCGCGTATTTCATTAAAAGCTCTTGCTCTGCGGGACGGCTTAAACCCATCTTTGTTAGCATTTCACCAACAGGAATAAGCTGCGTTTCTTTTTCTTTTTGCGCGATGGTGAGTTCCGCAACCCTGCTTTGCAGCCCTGCGGATTCTTCCGCTATATCAAGACGCTTTTGCTGTATGGCAAGACCTGCTGCATCACTGTCCACCTTCCGTTTGTGCTCAAGCAACCCAAGCCCTGTTGCTGCCATATTCCCGGTAGCCCTTTCGGCCCCCTGCCAAAATCCGTAATTAGGCATGTGTTACCTCCACTTTTCGGCTTATTGACCGGCCAAGAAAATTACAAACCGGGATGCCTATTTTCATCAACACCGCACCCAAAATATTTTCATTCCCGGCCATGTGGTTTGCCCAAGCCATGCCAAAGGGCTTTATCGCCCAAGTAAACAGCTTGCTTCTTTTCATCAGGTTCGCGGCTGGGATACCCCAAAGGTGATAACCCGCCATGGTTTCCGGTTCTACTGCTACGCCAAAAGCTTTGTCAGCTTCAAAAATATCATCAGGCATGATGCCTTGCCGGTAAAGTTCCGTACAAATCACAGTCCCAACGGCATCCGATATAACCCTTTCTGCTGGGGCTAAAGGGTTCAGCACATCAAGAACTGTGTTGACGATTGGCACGTCACCGACAACCTCTTTCACCCAATATTGTGTCGCATTTAATGGCCTGTCGAGGGATTCCCCAACCTTGTGTTGTATCGTTCCTTCTTCAGTATTGTTCATAATTGCCCCACCAGCGAGCTTGGCCGCTGCATAATAAGGAACGACCTTAGCAGCCACGGCTGCCGTCCCTCCAACAATCCCTGATGTAGTTGGTGCGGCTGCGGTTGCACCTGCGCCACCTATACCACCATAACCAGACGCAGCGGCCCCCGCGGCCGAGCCTGTTGCAGACGCGGCGGAAGTAGCACCAAGGCCCGCCGCTGTTGAAGTCGTGGCAGCCCCAGAAGAAAACAGCCCGCCTATTTTTGTGCCCATACTACCGAAAAACGGTTGCCCTGAATTCGCAACCTGCAAAGCCCTTATGGTCCCAGCCGTTGACAATAAATTCCCAGCCGTCCCAACCATCCCTGAAATTTGCGCCTGTTCTGCCGCATCCGCGCGTTCGGCGCGATCTTTAGCATCTGTGGATGTTTTATAATCAAGGTTTTGGGCAAACTGACTTTTGGTGGTGGCAAGGTTTTGGGCAAACTGGGATTCGTTGGCAGCAAGAGACTTGTCAAGCTGGGCTTCTTTGGCAGCAAGAGACTTGTCAAACTGGGATTCGTTGACAGAAAGAGACTTGTCAAACTGGGCTGCCTGTAACGCCCGCGCCTCTCGTCCTGGTGCTGCCGCGTATTCCCGCTGAAGACGTTCAATCTCTAAAAGCAGTGCCGGGTCAACGGAATACCGACGCCCAAGCGCCTTTCTTGTTTTATAAGATGTGTACGCCATATAGCCTCCTAATCCTTATGCGTTGCGTGATACTTTGCTATCATCATCAGCGGTTCAAAGCCGGTTGTTTCGTCGTCTGTAACCATCGTGAGCTTGAAACTATGAAACGGATTCCCGTCAAGCTGCTCGTCAAATTCAGGGATAGCCGCGCCGTGGCCGCTATTGGCCGGCGACATGGTTTTCGCTGTGCCGGAAGTTGATGTATCAGAATAATGGGTGAGTGTTATTTCGTTTGCCGTTGTGGTTTTGGCGGTCGTTATCAACCGAACCCCGTCAAGCCTGGTCCCAAACTCAAGGGCATCTAACGCAATTTCCCCAAAGTGGACGGTATGGGTTATGTCGGTTCCGTCAAAGGTGGTGCCGTTCTCAAGGCGTTCCATATAGCCGGTATCAATAAAGCCGTAAGAATATGGATTGCCGTCTGTGTCTCTAACCTCAACCCCACATTGCAAATATGTCCCCCGGTCGATTTCAAACCACTTGTTTCTTGGGATGTCATAAACAAGCTCTTTATTCAGCGCCGTCGCGCCGGTCCCAGAGGCAAACCACCAATGGTATCTTTGTCTTAAATGGTCTATGGTTCCGACTGAATCACCAACCATAGACGCCTTGATGCTCCTTGAGTCTCTTGGGTCAAAGTATTCCTTAATATCGCCATGGATGGGAATTGGAGAGCGGCCATCAGACATATAGATACCGTTGGCACCCTGCCAGATAGCTAAAGATCGCGTTGATGGAGTGTCTCCGGAATTGGAAAACAGGCTTATGGTCTTTAGCGTAAGAGGGGCCGGGCAACCGATACCAGAGGCGACAAGAAATATATTATTTGCCCATTCGTCAATATCTTGGCCGACAACCATCCAAGACTCTGTGTCTTTAAACATCAAGATTACTGAATACAGGGCAGATCCAAACTGACTAAAAAGCTCCGTCCCGCAAGTCAATTCCCCTTCTTCGCCAAAATAGATATCAACGGAGTCCACCCCGTTGTAAACCTGAGGCATGTACTTTCCCGAACAAATAGCCTTGTTTTTAGCGCCAGACATGTCACAACAAAGCAACGTGCGACCCTGTGCAAAAACCGGGAATTTGAAGTGACTGACTGTTTCTGGTGCGGATATCCCACCAATATAATCAATCCTGACGGATGCGTCTAATGCCTCGTCAAATTTAACCCTGTAATAATAGAGACTTGCGCTATTCGCGTATTGCTTTTTTTGTTCGCTTGCCAAGTCTGTGTTGTTCCATGACAATACCCCGGTTTTTGTGAAAGACGTTCCTGTGGTCGTGGTGCCGTCCGAGACATTACCGACCGATACATAACTTGAACCGCCCCAATAATCCACCGAAGCCAACCCTGCATCCACCCCACCCGTCAATGTGCCCGAACCATCAACGGCCATATTTGTTGAATTTTCTGTAAAAACAATAGCGTTTCCGGCTGTCCCGGTGGTAACAGCCGTTATATCAACCGTATCCCCGGCCCCATCCGCCGCTGTGACAGTGCTTAAATCCGCAGTGACAGCGGTGACTATGTTCGTCACGGCATCTGCTGCGCTCGCACCTATGGTGACCTCCCCGGCTACAGAACGAGAAGCCTTCCATGTGAATGTCTGGTCGTCGATTACAAAGGTTTCATCCGCAACCGCGATCCCGGACATTGTTATAACGCCGGTGGCTGCGACGGCAACGGCATGGCTGTTTTCATATCCCGGCACAATCGCCACATATAGACCCGTCTGTTTTTCAATAAACCCGATTTCTAAATATTGCGTTGTAGCGGCCAGAGAGCTTATATCAGCGTATGTTGAGGCGGTTGTAGGGTCGTAATCCTCTCTAAACACATTAATGCTTTTGTCAGATTGTGAGGACGTATAGACATAAAATCTTGCTATGTCCCGATAGATGCCGTCCCAAATGTCAATAATATTTTGAAATGGTAAGTCCAGCGTAATATGCGAAATACCCGCCGACCCATCATCTATGGTAAATTCATACCAATAGAGATAATACCCCTCTAAATATTTGGTTTTGGTTGTGGCCACAGTTGTCGGCCAAGTGATTGATCCCGTTTGTGCGAAAGTTTTCCCAGAGGCCCGCGTACCGTCCGCGTCGGCCGTTATCGTCGTCCATACACCTGCTGTGGATTCTTTTATGGTCAGCGTGTTCGCGGTTGTATTTGCCGATGATACGGTAAATGTCGCCCCCTTTGCCGGGCGGGTTGACCCAATCAAAAATGTTTTGTACGATCCCCCACAAGTCATAACATTCGCTGCGTCAGACTTGGTGTTGTTCATTTGATCGGTATAATCTTTCGGACTTGTTGCGACCGAAATTGCGGCTGCAAGCGCCACAGTGGTTTGTATTACAGCCCCGACCTTCGTTTCATTCCCGCCCCAGATACAAGTATCAACACCATTTGCATAAAGCACCTGGCCATCCGGCGCGATTGAAAAACGCCCTGTCCCAGCTCCCGACGAATCGGTATAAAGGGCTGTCGCTGAAAAGTTCCCGGCTGAAGGAATTGCCGCGGTGTTTTCCAAAACCTGCGAGGCGGTCAACCCGGTATTATATGCCTGGGCCAGAACGTGGCTTTCAGCGGGTTGCTTTTTGTCAAAATGAAAGGCATTGCGGGCCTTTAAATAAGTGGCGTTCATAACGGAAGAATTGATTTTCGTCATGCCGGCCACGCCCTTTAGGTGGGTATCTGTGTACTCAAGGTTTTTAAGATCCCTGTAATTTTCACCAATGGCGGTGGCGTTTGACGTTATCAACCTCCCTGAGAAAGGAATGTTCTTTGATTTCGTGCGTTTATCTGTCATCCAAGCACCGAATATTGATCCAATTCCGAAGATGATGTATTAGCCGGTTGAAGCCGTGACTTCCCTACCATCGGAACATCTGTTTCAATCGGCTTCGGCAAGCGGGTCGCTGCATTTGAGTGTCCGATTTCTTCTTTAAGTTCCTGCGCCCGCATTATGACCGATGGCCGAACAGTCCTATCCCAATCCTCACCGAGAGCAATGGCCAGGTTATAAACCAACAGGTCGTTATCTTCGGGCGGCAAGGTTACTGTCGTTGATGTAGCCGCAAAAACCGTGATAGGTTTCCAAGACTCAAAATAGAAAGTGTATGCGTAATCCGGGCTGCGGTTGAAAATTATCCTGGCGTTGGTCTTTTCAGGAATAAAATAAAACCCTGTAGGCTGGCCGGACGTGGCCTTGTTTATAACATCCCCAAGCCCCCTGGAAGAAAGCAACCTGCACCTGTTATCATAGCTGTCTGAGTCTCTTAGGTACGCCGTATCCTCAATCCTTATAGGGCGTACAGTTACAAAATTTCCCGCTGGTCCGATGGTATATTCGGACGTGCCAACAATAAGAGTGGCGCTTTCGCGGGCAACAGCCGGTTGTAAAAACTCAATGCCCAAAGAACCAAGCATATTGTTTAGTGATATCAAGGCGCTGGCTGTCTGGGCGGTTGTGATGGTGTTAACCGACACCTTTTTTGCGGCTGCTGTTATTATCTCGCCTGCTGTCGTCACGATTCCCCCCAGTTATATTTTGTTGTCTCATGCTCACCGAATAGGTTTTTAAGGTCGCTTGAAAGAGCCACACAACCCCAATTATCATGCTCGAGCATCGCCTTTAAAAGACCGCCCGACTTGTTTATTAGAAACCCACCGAAAGCCTTTATCACCTGGGCCATGCGCTCACATTGAACAAAATGGCCAGGGTGTGTCAGGTAGTCCCTGCCCCCGGCCCTAACAACGATAAGGTTTTTGCCATTGCCAAGCCCCTCGGCATCATAGGCATGGAGCTTTTTGACAAAAGAGCCGTCACACCCGAAATAGTGGACTTCCCGATACCCCATTTTCGCAAAAAGTAGCGGGGTAAATGTTATGAGCGTTGGGCCACCTGTAATGCCGCCCGGCGAGTCAAAAGAAACCGGCCACGTTCTGACATCATCTTGATTGAAAAGCTTAAACTGATTTTTATGAACCCTTGTGGCCAAAAGCGCACCTGTAACCAGCGGCCCCGGCTTGAAAGGTTCTTGGGCGCAATCGCACATGAGCAAGCGTAATCCAATCCCGTTGTCAGATAAATATGTCGCGGCCCCGTTGACACCGTAAATATCTCCGGGGAATTTCTTCAAATCGTCAAAATGTTCGTCAAGTGATGGCCCGCCCCCCACAACCGCACAAATGCCACGGCCAGACTTGAAAGCAACCGGGCGGTACTTCTTTGACCATTTGCAGTTTGCATCGATTTCTTCCTGGGTGTAACCGCAAATGGAATTTACCTTAAGTTCAAACATTCATGTCCTTGGAGAGGGGATTTCTCCCCCCTCCTGTTTGGGTTAAGCACACAGACCAAGCGACACCAGACATGCCTTGATAGCGGCAATGTCAATCACGTTGTCCGCAGCCGAAGCAGAGCTGGCCAGCAAAGTTATGGTGGGCTTGACAATCGGGGCCGTCAGTCCAAAAAACCCGATTTTGTCACCAGACCGGCCAAAATTCACACCGTCGTCGTTTCCATTACCTAAGTATTCAACCGCCATTTTCTTGCCTCCTTATGAACAGATTCTTGCCGCCCACAAACCGCGCAGCAATTTTTGACCGAAAAGAACGTCAATACGACATGGGAACTTGTCATTCACAATGTCGAAGTCCCGGACCACCCGCAAAGAAACCCCATCGATTACCTTCCTTGCCGCGAAGTCAACGCCCTGCGGCATTTCCAGATCGGCAAAGACAGCGGCAAAAGCATCCCGGTGGTAAGCCATCGAGTTGACATATGCTGTTGAGGCCGTTCCAGAACTTCCAGCCAGGTCAACAACCGTTGCGGCGGTCGCGTCGGTCCAATCGGCGCTGTAAACGTTCTGTCTCGGACCGGACTTGTAAATGGTCGGGGTAACGGCGAGCGTGTCAGTAGTATCGCAAGTGATCGCCGTAGTTATGGTGAACTGCTGTAAATGGGCATACGGAACCTTTGTTTCCTGGTTAACCGCATACACACCGGCAACGGTTAAAACGTCGCCCTTGGTAAACGTTTCGGTGTTGGTGTGGGCAGTGTCCAAGGTGGTGTCCCCATTTGCCACTGCGCTTAAATCACACGTCCCGGCTGTGGTTCTGGTGCCGGTGGTGTGGGTTGGGGTCATTTCGGATTCGTGCATGGTAAAGCCACCAATCCGGCCCAACATACCTTCAGAATACTGTTGTTGAATTTCGCTTGCCGGGTGAAACAAGGCCTTTCCATCAGTGATAATGGCGTTTGCGGCCAATGAATCCACCAGCATGTGCCGGTCACTACGAGGCGCTAAACCCTTGCTCAAAAGAGATCGCGCAGCCAGAACATCAGCCAGAACCGGCTTGGTCCCAAAGGTGGTGTTTTCAAAGTTCCACACCCTCGGATAAAGATCAGCAATCATGGTAGCTTCCACATCAGCGGCAAGCCTGGTCATGGCCGGTTCAAGTATCCTGTCGGCAAAGTCATCCATGGAAAGGGTCAGTTCCGCGGAACTGAAATTGATGTCGACGCCTTTCTGGGTGGCCAGAACAAGCTGGGTAGTGGTTTCGGTAACGTCCTGGGTGTCCATGACGGCCCCGGTACGTACAGAGAACTCATTCGGCTCTCTGATCTCCAAATACCCGCCGTTTTTCCCTCCGGTTTTGGCAAAGCGTGAATCATATTGCCGGTTAATTGTTTTCAGAAATGTTGCTTTGTTGTGCAAGATTGACAACGCCTTACGGGTAATGTCACCAGCCGTAAGCGTCTTTATAGTATTAGCCATTGGTTAGCCTCCTTCGACTTTTTTCTTTATTTTTTCCAATTGACGAGCTTTTTCCATTTTGTACCAATCGTCGTCCGACATTTTTGACTCATCAACGGTCCCGGCACCCCCTCCAATTCCAAGCGGTCTTATCGGGTCCGGTGCGGTTGGAGCCTTTTTAGTGTTTTTGGCAATTGTTACTTTCGTTTCGAGTCTGCCCATTTCGATTAGCTGTGCCTCCGGTGGTAAATCACGGATACGCGCCGCCTCTGTTGCGTTTTCAGGCAACCCAAGGTGGTAAGCCAGCTCGGGGCCAATGTCGCTGTGCAAAACGGCAATCCGCATACTCGGGCTAAAGACAGGGTTCTCAACCACTTCATCGAAGTCCTCATGCTCTGCCTTAAAAGCATCTGCCCGTTCCATGAAGGAACCAAGCAGGGCATCTTGTTTCTGCTGCCTGGTTGAGGCCTCGGTCTTTGCGGCTTGAACATTGTCTCGCCAATCAAAAAGTGCGTCCTCATATTCTGTGTTTGTTTCAAAGTCATCGACGTTGGGCCGTGACGGAAGCTCCGGCACAACCGGTTCCGGTGGTGGTTCTGGCTTGCTCTCAGGCCGCGCATTATCAAGCTTGCGCTGTAAATACTGAGTGCGCCTTTCCATTTTCTCCAACTTCGCGGCTAAATCGCCTACCGTTGGTTCCACTGGTGCCGCGACTTCTTCAGACACATCTTGGTGTTCTTCTTCTCCCGGTGCGTCAATCGGGGGTACTGCGGCTTCTTCCTCTCCCTCTACGGGGGCTGATACTTCTTCACTCATGGTTTTTCCTTCTCGGCTTAAGCCGGTTAGCTTGGGTAATAAAAAAGGCGAACCAACCGGGTTTTTCCGGTCAATTCGCCTTGGTTTTTCCAATAACGAAACGTTAAGTTGTCAAAGAGCTATTTTTATTCAGACAATTTTATGGTTTCCCCGCGCTTCACATATACAATCTTGCCAGCCTCTTTTTTTATGATGATTTCCCCATAGGCCAGGCTTTCAATCAAAGCGATAATCTCTTTTTTCTCGGCTTCCGTCACCGCGGCCCCTGTTGTTGGGCTTGGGCTTGCGCTTGGTCTACCCTTTTGGTGATTTCATCCGCGATTTCTTTGCTTCCGGGTGAATCACTGTATTTAAATAATAGTGGCGCTATAATCGCCGCTACATCCGGTCCGGCGTATTGCATGGCCCTTTCCATGGTGGAAACCATTTCCTGCCGCTGTGAGCTAAATGACGCGCCAGGAGATGATATTAAATCGTATCTGCCAATTGAAAGATCGTTATGGATACCCTTGACGCTGGGAACGTTCACGTCCGCTACCTGGTGCTGCCCATCTTCGCCCATAATCACAAGTGCACGTTCGGTTTCGTAGATCTTCGGTATCAGGTCAACAATCTGCCGGCCACCATAGACCATGGCCCGCGTCCGGTTGTTGACATAGAGGTACGTTCCCTTGTCTGATTGGTTAATTCTGGCATCGATAGCAACCCGGCTGCGCTCATTAGACGCCTCGCCCTTGGATGACTCATATTGCCCCAAATGATCTTCGATATCGTAAGCCATGGACTGCATCATGCCCAAAATAGCGGTCGGCACCTGAGCTTGTGGTTCTCTGGAAGGTTTCTGCATACCAGGGATAGCTTTGTATCTTACAAACGGGGCCGGCCGTAGGTGCGCGGACTCCCATTCTTTCTCAAAACCTTTAATCTGGCGGTGGTCCACCATAAACGGGTTTTTCGGGGCCGCGGCGACAGCCTCGGTAGCTGCCGACGCCCAATAATTGTACATTTCCTGAGGACCCTTGCCGCCCCTGGCGAGAGAAATGAAATACCGCTTGCCCTCCACCACAACCTCATCACCGAACATCGGCACCACAGGGATGTATTTTCCCGGCCAAACATTTTCATCAAGAATTTCGCCGCCGCTCAGCTTGTACCATTTAACAATGTGGCTTTCCTCCATCCGATCCCTGATAACCTCATCTCCGGTAAGCTCAAAATATGCCCTGGCGGTGTTGTCGTGTTCCAAGGGGATAATCAAACCGGTTTTCGTAAGACCTATCTTTTTCTGAAAAGTTTCTTTTTTAAAGTATTCGCAAACCCTCACCTTGTCGCCCTGCATCCAATCCCCAAAAAGTGTGGCTGTGGACGAACTGTCAAAATCAGAAACGGTAGCTTTGGGATAAAGCGATTTGAACCTGTCCTTTTTTAGAAGATCTTCATAAAAACAGTGTTCGGCATCCTCAAGGTTAAAATCAACGGCATACGGGTCAAAATGAACCGACTGAGGATTGATAATGCGCTTGATTCTTATTTCCTGATCGAAAGACCCCTCAATAAATTGTGTGATAATCCTAAAAAACCCCACCGAAGACGATAGTGCATGGTTGTATGCGGTATCGTAGGCGATATCAGCCGCCGAAAGATACTCGATTTCCCTGAAAATCCCATCATAAAGCTTGGCCACGCCGGGATCTGCAACGCTGTCCACCGGGATCACAGACATTCTTGGGCGATTCATTAAACCATCGCCCCGGATACGCCTTAAAACCTTTTGAAGCTTGTTCGACGTTATCATGGGCCGGTTTTTACGCAGCTTTTTTGCTGATTCCGACCATTGCCCGCCGTCCACGTCATAGACGAACCGCAAATCGTCGGTGGCTTCATCATAAACATGCTGCCAGCCTTCAACAGATTCGCGGTATCTGTCTTTTACGTCACGAATAAAGGCGTCGCCTTCTTCTTTTTTGCTTTTTTTCGCCATTTAATGCCCCATCCAGCTACCAGCCGCAGCTTGAGCCTCTTGTCGATACGGCGTTATCACATGGTCCTCAAATTTCGTGCCAGTGAGCGTGAACCGATACCAATTTTCCATGAAATGATCGGAACCTTTTTTGTCCGGCTTGCCATTGTCGTCAAAAACCCACCGCTTCGCCTCGTATCTATGCCGCTCGCAGTCTTCAAAGATAAAAACAGTCGGCCGGCCACTCGGACCAACCAACCGATCTTCGATATTTTTTATGCCGCTGTCCTTGTCCTTGGACGCCACGTGCAACATTATATCAACATCGTCAAGGCGATCATATAAAATAGAGAAGGTGTCCCTGAGGTTGGACCCAAGGGCGTTTTTCATGTACTGCGTATCGCCCTTTGAAAGCGGATCGATATAAACGTCCTGAATATCCCAGCCCTTTGTGCGGATTTTCTTGATAATATCGTCCGCGATTCCATCCGCCGAAAGGTTTTCCCACGTTTCAGCCACGCAAAAGTGAACGTCATGCGGATCTACCGCCCAATAAGACACCGCCTGCGGGGTAGAAAGATGAAAATCTATCATCGGCACCACCGGCCAGTTGGCCGGAACCTCAAAAGGCTCTATGACATGCACAACTTCATCAAAACCTTTTAAAACGCGGCCCACAAGGGACTTAAACTGCCCAAAAACACGGCTCGGTACATCAGAAGGATCAATGTCCTTGATGAATTTAAGGATTTTAAGCTTGACCAACCATTCAACCCGTTGATCGGTGCAGACTTCTTCAAGATATTTCTCCGCTGCCCGGCCCTTGTCTTCAGCGTATTTCCCCAAAAGCTTGTTTTTATAAAGAAGCTTGTCGAAATAGGTGTCGATCTGAGCTTCAGTTAACCCCATTTCCCTCAAAACTGTAATGTCGCTGTTATAAAGGTCAGGGTTGTCGGTAATTTTAAGGTCAAGAACCAAACCAATATCGCGCCGCCCAGCTAAAACAACATCATCAAGAACCCAAGCCTCTTTGATCGGCGTCATGGTCATCAAGGTCTTGATG
>Ga0233441_1001028_pt1 | contig 27432 bp, 27 predicted proteins | sample SI_123_September_4_FD_182781 | JGI IMG/M metagenome (GOLD analysis project Ga0233441, IMG submission 182781) | Seawater microbial communities from Saanich Inlet, British Columbia, Canada - SI_123_September2016_135_MG | ecosystem: Environmental > Aquatic > Marine > Inlet | place: Canada: British...
TCTGATTTTAATGTTTATAATATAGGAAATAATTCTCCAATTAGTTTAATGGAATTTATAGAAACTATAGAAAATAGTATAGGTAAAAAAGCAGAAAAAAACTTTTTGCCTATGCAGGATGGTGATGTAGTGTCTACTTACGCGGATGTAAGCGGGCTTATAAATGATTTTGGGAAACCTGATACAAAATTAGCTGATGGTATTTGTGAGTTTGTGAAGTGGTATAAGAAATTTTATGGAGAAAGAAGTGATTAAAAAAGTATTATTAGTATTTGGAACAAGACCAGAAGCTATAAAAATGGCACCATTAGTAAAGGAATTTCAAAAAAGTACTAATGATTTTGAAACAAAAGTATGTGTAACTGCTCAACATAGAGAGATGCTTGATCAAGTTCTTGATTTGTTTGAAATAGTTCCTGATTATGATTTAAACCTTATGAAGCCTGGACAAGATTTATATGATATTACAACAAATGTATTATTAAGAATGAAAGATGTGTTAAGTGACTTTAAACCTGATGTTGTTTTAGTTCATGGAGATACTACTACTACATCAGCTACTTCATTAGCAGCATTTTATCAGCAAATAAATATAGGACATGTAGAAGCAGGACTGAGAACTGGTGATTTATTAAGTCCTTGGCCAGAAGAAGCTAATCGCCAAATTACAGGAGTATTAACAAATTATCATTTTGCACCTACTATTACATCTCAAAATAATCTTTTAAAAGAAAATAAAGATTCTGAAAATGTAATAGTTACAGGTAATACTGTAATTGATGCACTATTTTTAGCATTAAATAAAATTAAAAATAATAAAGAACAAGAAACACAAATTATAAATCAATTATCAGAATTAAATTATAATTTATTAGATGATAAGCAGATAATCTTAGTTACAGGACATCGTAGAGAAAATCATGGTCAAGGTTTTATTAATATTTGTACAGCATTGAAACAAATAGCCTTAGAAAATCCAACTATTGATATAGTATATCCTGTACATTTAAACCCTAATGTTCAAAAACCAGTAAAAGAGATACTTTCAGATATTAAAAATATATATTTAATAGAACCTCTTCAATATGAGCAATTTATATACCTAATGGATAAATCATATTTTATCATTACAGATAGTGGAGGAGTACAAGAGGAAGCACCAAGTTTAGGTAAACCTGTACTTGTTATGAGAGATACAACAGAAAGACCAGAAGCATTAGAAGCGGGTACAGTTAAATTAGTAGGAACTGATACAAAACTTATAGTTAAAGAAGCTACTAAGCTAATAAATAAAAAAGAATCATACGAACAAATGAGTAAAGCACATAATCCATATGGTGACGGTAATGCTTGTAGTAAAATAGTAAAATTTTTAAAGGATACAAACGATAATGGGTAATAAAAGAAAAATATGTGTAATAGGTTTAGGATATATAGGATTACCAACAGCAGCATTACTTGCAAATAGAGGATATGATGTACATGGTGTAGATGTAGTTCAAGATACAGTTGATATTATTAATAGAGGTGAGATACATATAGTAGAACCAGAACTTGATACTTTTGTGAAAGCAGCAGTAAATAGTGGTAAACTAAAAGCTGATCTTAAACCATGTATTGCAGATATTTTTGTACTTGCAGTTCCAACACCATTTCACGAAGGATTTGTACCAAATATAGACTATATAGTTAGTGCTACAAAAGCTATAGCTTCTTATGTAAAAGAGAATAACATAGTCATACTTGAATCAACATCCCCAGTAGGAACTACAGATAAAGTTGAAGAAGTTCTAATAGAAAACGGTATTGATACTTCTAAACTTTTTATAGCTCACTGTCCAGAGAGAGTATTACCTGGTCAAATAATGCGAGAGTTAGTGGAAAATGATAGAATAGTAGGGGGAACAACACCGGAAGCAACTGCTAAAACAGTAGAGTTTTACAAAACTTTTGTAAGTGGTGAAGTACTAAGTACTGATGCCAGAACAGCGGAGATGGCAAAGCTAACTGAAAACTCTTTTAGAGACACAAACATAGCCTTTGCAAATGAGCTTAGTATTCTTTGTGATAAATTTGATATAGATGTATGGGAACTTATTAAGCTTACAAATAGACATCCACGAGTAAATATACTTCAACCAGGTGCTGGAGTTGGTGGACATTGCATAGCAGTTGATCCTTGGTTTATAGTTCATGCAGGAGGAAATAATGCAAAAATCATAAGGACAGCAAGAGAAGTAAATACTTATAAAACTGAATGGACTATTGAAAAGATAAAAAATGAAGCTTTGGTATTTGAGAAAGAGAATGGAAGAAAAGCAAAAATTGCTTGTATGGGTCTTGCATTTAAACCAAATATTGATGATTTGAGAGAATCTCCTGCACTTTATATAACTAAAAAACTCATAGCTAATGGATTACATGTAGTTGCGGTAGAACCAAATATTAGCGACTACAAAGAGTTTGAAATAGTTGATTATAAAAAAGCATTAGAAGAAGCTGATATAGTAACATTTTTAGTAGCACATAAAGAGTTTAAAGGTTTAGATGTAAAGACTAATTTAGATTTTTGTGGGGTAATGAAATAGTGAAAATATTAGTAACGGGAACAGCTGGATTTATAGGGTTTCATCTAGCAAAAAAACTATTAGAACTAGGTCATGAAGTAATAGGATATGATAATATTAATAACTATTATGATGTAAGTCTAAAGTATGCAAGATTAAATGAACTTGGTATAAATCAAGATGAAGTAAAAGAAAATGTATTAACACGATCTAACCTTTTTCCTAAACATAAATTTATAAAAGCAAATCTTGAAGATGCAGAGGTTATGAATAAACTATTTGAAACTGAAAAGTTTGATGCGGTATGTAACCTAGCTGCTCAAGCAGGAGTAAGATATAGTATAAAAAATCCACATGCTTATATACAAAGTAATGTAGTAGGATTTATGAATATACTTGAAGCTTGTAGAAACTATGATGTAAAGAATCTATCTTATGCAAGTAGCTCAAGTGTATATGGTACAAATACTTCGCAACCATTTAAAACTACTGATAAAACAGATACACCCGTATCACTTTATGCAGCCACAAAAAAGTCAAATGAACTTATGGCTCATACATATAGCCACTTGTATGGCATAGAAACTACTGGATTAAGATTTTTTACTGTTTATGGACCATGGGGGCGACCAGATATGGCTCCTATGCTTTTTGCTAGTGCTATAAGTGAAGATAGACCTATAAAAGTGTTTAACCATGGAAATATGAGTAGAGACTTTACTTATATAGATGATATAATAAATGGTATTATAAAAGTTCTGGCACTAAATGCCGACAACCCCGTCGTTAAAACGAAAGTGGGTTGCATTGATAATCCAAGTAATTTCAATGTATATAATATAGGGAATAATTTACCAGTAAGTTTAATGGGATTTATAGAAACTATAGAAAAAGCTATGTGTAAAAAAGCAGAAAAGAATTTTATGGATATGCAAGATGGTGATGTAGTATCGACTTATGCAGATACTCAAGATCTTATTAATGATTTTGGATATAAACCAGATACTTCACTTGAAATTGGTATTGAGAGATTTGTTAAGTGGTATAAGAAATTTTATAATAACAAAGGAGAAAATAAATGAAACCAAAAGTATTTGTGTTAGATGTAGATGGTGTTATGACAGATGGTCAGTTTCACTATACAGTAGATGGAAAAGTGATGAAAATATTTGGTGCTGATGATAATGATGGATTATCTTTGCTTAGTCCTTATTTAGAAATACAATTTGTGACAGGAGATCATAGAGGATTTGATATCTCAAAATCTAGAATAGTAGATGATATGAAAAAACCACTTGATTTAGTAAGTACAATAAAAAGGATTGATTGGATAAAAGAGAGATGGGATCCTAAAGAAGTTATTTATATGGGTGATGGTATATTTGATCATTATGTATTTAGAGAAGTTGGATATTGTATAGCTCCACAAAATGGTGATGAGTATGTAAAAAGTGTTGCTGATTTTGTGACTAAAAGAAGTGGTGCAAATAGAGCTGTTGCAGAAGCAAGTTTGCATATACTTGAAAAGTTTTTTGTGCCTTATAATCCAAATGAATTACCAGATAAACAAATAAAATTAAGTGGAGAATGGACAGTATGATAAAAGATTTTGTAAAAAATAAAAATGCGACACTACTTTGTAGTGGACCTATGAGTAAAAACTGTATAGATGCAAGTATTGAGTTATCAAAACAATTTGATATACCACAAATACTAATAGCAAGTAGAAGACAAATAGATAGTGAAGGATTTGGTGGTGGATATGTTGAAAACTTCACAACAGAACAATTTGCTAAATATGTAAAAAGTAAAAATGCAAATAAAGTTTTTTTGGCAAGGGATCATGGTGGACCTTGGCAAAGTATCGTTGAAAAAGATAATAATCTAAATTTATTGGACTCTATGAATTCATCAAAGAAATCTTTTGAAGATGATATTTTAGCAGGATTTGATTTTTTACATTTAGATCCAAGTATCCCTATTCAAGGAGAAAAATTAAGTACAGATAAAATTTTAGATAGATTGTTTGAACTTTATGGACATACTTATGAATTTGCAAAACAACATAATAAAAATGTACAGTTTGAATTAGGTACGGAAGAGCAAAATGGATATGGACAAGATTTAGAACAGTTTGAATATTTTTTAAATGAAACTCAAAAGTTTTGTGATAAAAGTAAGATAACAAAACCTACTTTTGTAGTTGCTCAAACAGGTACAAAAGTGATGGAATATCAAAATGTAGGAATATTTAAAGATGATATTATAACGGCAAGTGATTTATCTCTTGAACATTTAAAACAGACTATATCTATATGTAATAAATATGATGTTATGCTAAAAGAACATAATACAGATTATTTAAGTAATGAAGCTTTATCTTTAAGACCAATATTGGGTGTTCATGCTTCAAATGTAGCACCAGAGTTTGGTGTAGTGGAAACAAAAGGTTTTTTATATCTTCTTAATACATTTGGGTATAAAAAAGAATTTGATTTGTTTATAGATACAGCAATAGCATCAAATAAATGGGCAAAATGGATGATAAAAGATAGTAAAGCTACTCGAATTGACAAAGCTATTATTTGTGGTCATTATATATTTGCAAATGAACAAATAATACAGATGAAACAAAAAGTTGCAAGTGAATTGTTAAGTAAAAATATAAATTTAGATGAATATTTAAAAATATTAGTTAAACAATCAATGACAAGATATATTCAATTATTTAAAATGATATAAAGGAAATAAAATGGAAGTAGTAATTATAGAAAAACCTTGGGGTAAAGAAGAGCTTTTAGAAAAAAATGAAAGTTATATGTTTAAAAGACTTACAATGAATAAAGGTCATGCTTGTAGCTTACAGTATCATGAAGTAAAAACAGAAACTGTATATCTTTTAAGTGGTAGCTTAAAAGTATATATTGGAGATAAAGAAGATAAGCTTGATGAAATTATTATGAAGCCAAATGATTCAATGACTTTATATCCATTTAAAATTCATAGAATGGAAGCATTAGAAGATAGTATCTATTTAGAAGCTTCAACACCAGAGCTTGAAGATGTTGTAAGATTACAAGATCGATATAAAAGAGCTTAAAAGTGAAGTATAAAGTACTAATACCAACAGCAGGACTAGGAAGTAGATTAAAGGGGTTATCTAAAAATATTAATAAAGCGTTGATATCTATTGCACATAAGCCTGCAATCTCTTATATAATTGATAAGTTCCCAGAAGATATTGAGTTTGTAATTCCCCTTGGATATAAAGCAGACACAGTTAGAGACTTCTTAACTTTAGCATATCCAAATAGAAAATTTATCTTTGTAGATATTGTCAACTATGAAGGCAAAGGTTCAGGTCTAGGTTATACTATTTTACAATGTGAAAAGCATTTACAGTTACCATTTATATTTATTTCAAATGATACTTTAGTATTAGAGAATATTAAAGCTCCAGAACATAACTGGATGGGTTATGCTCAAACAGAAGATAATACACAGTACAGAAGTATTAGGATAGAAAAAAGAAATGTTGCTGAAATATGTGCTAAAGGTGCTGAGGGTGACGTAAAAGCCTATATTGGACTTGCTGGAATACATGACTATAATGAGTTTTGGAATTCAATGAAAAATGGTATAAATCAAGGTTCATTAGAAATAGGTGAAAGCTTTGGATTAAGAACATTGGTAGATAAAGGAATAGAACCTATTAAATTTACTTGGTTTGATACAGGTAATTTAGATGCACTAAAAGCAACTCGTGAATACTTTAAAGGTGATACAGAAGCTAATATATTAGAAAAAGAAGATGAGGCTATATGGTTTGTAAATAATAAAGTAATTAAATTTTCAATTGATAGTAGTTTTATTGAAAATAGAGTAAAAAGAGCTAAGGATATTAAAAATTTTATACCTAAAATTACAGCTTCTACAAAACATATGTATACATATAACAAAGTAAAAGGGGAAGTTTTTTCTAGAAATCCAACTATTGGTAATTTTAAATATTATTTAGATTGGATGGAAACTTTTTGGGATAAAAAAGAACTGAAAACTAATGATAATAATTACTTTAAAACTACATGTATGGAATTTTATAAAGATAAAACATATAAAAGAGTTAAGCAATATTTTACAACTTTTGAGCAAATAGATGCAGAAGAGATTATAAATGGCAACAAAGTTCCTAAAATATTTGAATTACTTGACAAGGTTGATTGGGACAATCTTTCTAATGGTGTACCGGTGAGATTTCATGGTGATTTACATTTTGAAAATATTTTAATAAATGAATCAGGTAAAACTCCATTTACTCTACTTGATTGGCGACAAGACTTTGGTGGTATTATGGAGCATGGTGATATTTACTATGATTTTGGAAAATTAAATCATGGTCTTATTATGTCCCATGAGTTAGTTGATAAGAATTTATTTGAAGTAAATCATAAATTAAATACAGTTCATTTTGATTTTTTAAGAAAACAAAATCTTGTAGAGTGTGAAATATATTTTAGGCAGTGGATAGAAGAAAAAGGCTATGATTATAAAAAAGTACAATTAATGACTACTTTAATATATCTTAATATTGCTGCTTTACATCATTATCCATATAATTCATTGTTATTTTATCTTGGTAAAAATATGTTATTTGAATTACTAAAGGAAAATTAATTGTACTATAAACTAATAGATGAGTATTTTATAGCTTTTGAAAATAAAGATATAGAAAAATTAAAAAATATGTTTGATGACAATATAACACTTTTTGATCCAGTTGTAAAACTAATTCAAGGTAAGGCACAAGTTATAGAAGTAAATATGAATATATTCAATGACTGTACTAATCTTAACTTTATAAAAAAAGATATTTTTATAGATATAGAAAAAATGACAGCTATTGGTGAAGTTGAATTTTATTGTAATGATATAAAAATAAATGTTGTTGATATAATAAAATTTAATAATGATTTAAAGATTAACAGTATTACTGCTTATTTAGATACAAAGACAATTGAAAATAAATGATATCTGATACTATTAAGCATTATATTAAAAACTTTTCATGGATGATGATGGAAAATTTTATAAAGGTAATTATAGGATTATCAGTCACCATATATGTTATAAGATATTTAGGACCTAGTGACTTTGGATTGCTTAGCTATGCTTTAAGTATAGTTGGAATTTTATATCCAATAGCTACTTTAGGTCTTGACGCAATTTTATTAAGAAATATAATAAAATATAAAGAAAACGAACAAACATTTATTAAAACAGGATATATCACAAGATTAATTGCAGGTACAAGTTTATTTATTTTAACCTCTTTAATTGTTTATTTTTATAGTGATAATAAGGTTTTTGTATGGATTATGTTTATATTGTCTTTTGGAATGATAATAGATTCTTTTAGTATTTATAAAGAGTATTTTACTGCTCATGTTCAAAATAAATATATTGCAATAAGTGGGATATTATCAAATATTTTTGCAGGAATACTCAAACTTTATTTTATTTTTGCTAAATTTAGTGTTATATGGTTCTCTAGTGCATTTGTAATTCAAAAATTAGTAAATGTTTTATCACTAAAATATTTTTATAATAAGAATATTAATAACAATAAAAAATCAGTTTATGACAGGAAATTGGCAACCCAAATGTTAAAAGATTCATGGCCTTTAATGTTTGCTTCATTTTCAAGTTTTTTATATTTGTACACGGATCAAATACTTATTGAATATTATTTAGGTTTTGAAGAAGTTGGATTATATGCAACAGGTACAATGTTGATATTGTTTTTATATATTATTCCATCTATTATTTCAAACATTATATATCCAAAAATTATAGAAATTCACAAAAGATTAAATAAAAATGAATTCATATTAAAACTTGAGAAAATATATTTTTTAAACTTTTTATTAGCTTTGTTGGTATTTGTATTTTTTATTATTTTTGGAGATATATTAATAACTAATTTATTTGGTAAAGCATTTCAAGACTCTGTAGATGTATTAATGATTTATGCATTTGGTCTAATTCTTGTTTTTTTTAAAGCAAACAATAACAAATTACTTATGATAAATAATTTACAAAAACTAATGTTAAGTAGAAATATACTGGGTCTAGGAATTAATTTTATATTAAATATATTTTTAATTCCTAAATATGGTATTATAGGTGCAGCATTTTCAACAGTATTAACTGAAATATTTATAATGTTATCTTATGGTTTAAATATTAAAACAAGATATATTATGTATTTACAGTTAAAAGCATTTATATACCCTATTTTTTTGTTAAGGAGTAAATAATATGAAAATAGCAATTTGTTTTTATGGATTAGTAGGAAGTAAAATTGGGAAAAATGGTACAGGTGAGCAATTAGATCCTAATATAGCATTTGAATATTATAAAAAGCATTTATTTGACATAAATGAGGATGTAGATATTTTTATTCACAGTTGGTCTGTAGAAGCTCAAGATACTTTAGTAAAATTATATAAACCTAAATCTTTCATCTTTGAGAAACAAAGAGAATTTCCAGAATCAAAAAATAGGAAATATATAAATGAATCTTTGAGATATAAAATTACTAGCTTATTTTATAAAATATTTAATAAATCAAAATATGAAAAAATCAAAATAGAAAATGATAAAAAATGCTTTAGATCTTTTAGTAGGTGGTATAGTTCAAAACAAGTTTTAAGTCTAAAAAAAGAATATGAAAAAAAAAATAAATTCGTTTATGATACGGTAATGGTAACAAGATTAGATATAGCTTTCTTTAGAAATTTAAACTTTAGTGAATTTGATATGAAATATTTTTATGCATCAAATAGAAATATACCACCATGGAAAAGTTTAGATGGAAAAGCAAGTTATGAAATTAATAAACAGGAATTAGATACACAGTTTTTTGATTTATGGTTTTTTTCAAATAGTAAATATATGGATATATTTTCCTTAGTTTTTGATAATTTACATTTATATAATGAAATATCACCTCATGTTTGTTCAAAGACTCATGTAGATAAATATATTGGAAAAGAACAAATTAAATATATTTTTTTCAGGTGGTTTGATCATGAACTTATTAGAAGAAAATTTTACGATAAAATAGAAGGATAGTATTAGAAATGGATGTTAAATTAGAAATTATAGAAAAAACACTTGATGAATTGCATGACAATAATATTAATTATTGTCATTTTAAAAGTAATGAACATTTAGCAGCATCATTTAGTGGTGATACTGATCTGGATATATTGTTTGATTATAAACAATACAAAGAAATTGAAAGTTTACTTATAAGCTTAGGATTTAGGAAGTTTAATACTATTTGGTTTGTTAGTTATCCTTATGTTGAGGACTATATATATATTACAGAAGGTAAAATTGTACATATACATGCTCATTTTAAATTAATATTAGGAGAATCAAAAGTAAAAAGTTATATATTCCCTTGGGATGATGTAATTTTTAAAAATAAAATATATTTAAATGAATATAATATTTATACTACATCACCTACTGATGAATTACTTTTATTAATTGTACGAACTGCATTAAAACTTCCAAAGACAAATAAAAACTATGCAAAAAATACAGATACTAAAGATTCAATTAGAGAATTTGAATGGCTAAAAGAAAGAGTAACAGAAAATGAAATCATAAATTTAGTTAAAATTAGATTAGGAGAAAATTATCAAGAAAATATAAGTAATATTTATAACGAAAATATTACTTATGAAAATATACAATTATTTTATAAACAATTTAAAGAAGAGTTTGACACTTTTAGAAGATACTCTTATTTTAAAAGTAAAATAGTGCAAATCTCAAGAAGAATTGCACAAAAATTCTCTTCAGTAAATAAAAGATTTAATTTGTTAGAATTTGTTAAAAATCACCGTACTTTAAATAAAGATGGTTTAATAATTTCTATCATGGGTTCTGACGGTAGTGGTAAATCAACACAAGTAAAATTATTGACAAGAATATTATTAACAAAAATGGATGTACGTTATGTCTATATGGGGTCTGGTAATGGTCCAGCAAGTTGGCATAGAAATATTTTAAATTTTATCAAAAAAGTTATTTCAAAAAATAAAAATAAAGAAGTAATTAAAGATGATGTAAATAAAAAAATACCGGTAAGTAATAGTATAAATATAAAAAGTTTATGGTATGTAATATATTCATTATCACTTGCTATCGAAAAAAAAAGAAAACTAAAAAAATTAAAATTATTTAAAAAACTTGGAATGATTTCTATTACAGATAGATACCCACAGACACAAATATTTGGATACAACGATGGTCCATTATTAAGAGATTATAAAGATTCTAGTAATTCAATATTAAAAAATATATCGGAATATGAATATAATTTGTATAATCTATCAGAAAATATTTATCCAGATATAGTAATAAAATTAATTACTAATCCAAATATTTTATACGAAAGGCGAAAAAATGAAATGACTTTAAATAGAATTATTGAAAAACAAGATGGTATAAAATCTATAGAGTTTGGCTCAAAAACAAAAGTTATAGAAATTGATGCAGGATTAAGTAAAGAAGAAATTATGAAAAAAATTACAAATATAATTGGTAAAAACATATGAAAAGAATAGAATTCTTTGGTCCAATGGGTGCTGGAAAATCAACTATCTATAATCATTATTTAAAAAATAGTTCTCTTGGAAATATAAAATCTAGTAATGACATAATAAATGATTTATTGCTCCAAGAATATAAAAATAAATCTTTTATAAAATACATGTTTTATTTAATTATATTTGCTACACCATTAAGAAGTAAATTATATCCTTTAATAGATTATTACAAATATATCAATAACTCAAATTATAATAAATTAATAGAATTTATCATATCAACATATGTGTGTCAAAACAAAGATGATATAAATGTATTACGAAGGCTTCACTTATTTTCTAAAGAGCTTGCTAATGTTTTAATATTCAATAAATTTTCAAATAATATAGGAGTACATGATGAATCATTAATACAAAAGGGTCTAGCATTTAGTTTAAGTAACTTAGATGAAAAATTTTTGGAACTTTATCTTCAGAAAATACCAACATCAAACTATATAATTTATGTAACTTCTCCTTTAAATGTTTTAAGAGAAAGAGTATTTGCTAGAGAATTAAATATACATACTAAGAATGAAGTTGATAAAGCTCATCAAAAAGCGGAACTAATATACAATATACTAAAAAGTAATGGGGAAAAAGTTATTAGAATTGATGGTACTAATAGTATTAAAGAAAATAATAAAATTTTAAATGAAAGTATAAATTTTGGATGATATATTAGTTGTATACACTGCACTTTTTGGAGACTATGATAATCTTATTGAACCAAAAGAAAATTATGAAAATTGTTATTTCGTTTGTTTTACAGATCAAAAACATCTAAAATCTAACATTTGGGACATAAAGATAATTGAACATAATGATTTACCTTTAAATGTTATGAATAGAAAATATAAAATGCTACCGCATCTTTTTTTTAATGAATATAAATGGAGCTTATATATTGATTCAAATATTGCGATTGTTGGAAATATTTATAATCTTGCTAAAAGATATCTAGATACTAATGATATAGCTATTCCAATTCATTTTAAAAGGGAGTGTATTTATGAGGAATTACTTGCTGTAGAACATTCTAAAAAAGCAAATTCTGCAATAGTCAATAATTTTAAAAGCTATTTACAGAAAGAGGGATTTCCAGAGAATTTTGGTTTAACTGAAAATAATATAATTTTTAGACGTCATAATTCTACAATAATTATTAAATTAATGGATGAGTGGTGGATTTTTTTTAATGAATATATTCAGCGAGACCAACTTCATTTAATGTTCTTAATTTGGAAATATAATATAAATTTAAATAAAATATCTATTAATTCAAGAGGGAATGATTTTTTTAGAACTAAACCGCATAAATCAGAGAATATTAAATGTATTTTCTCTAATCTATATATAAATATTTTAGAAATAATATATAATAATCCAAAATTATTAAAATTACAATCTATTTTAATTATTTATAAAAAATTTTGTGAAAAAATTAAATGAATAATTCAATTTTAATAAATCGAAATATATTATGGATTAGTATAATTGGTGTATTTTTGGTTTTAATCGCAGGACTAAGATCTTCAGAAGTATCAAAAGATGCTATGGGTTATATAAGTATTTTATATAATCTTGAACATATCCAAACTATTACAATTGAACCATCATTTTCTTTAATTGCTTTTATTGTGAATTATAATGAAACTTATCTTTTTTTAGTATATGCAATATTTGCGATTGTTATTAAATTAATTGCAATAAAAAGAATATCAATATTCCCACTTTTTAGTATATTTGTATATATTTCTTTGTATTTTATTTTATTTGAAATGACACAAATTAGAGTAGGGGTAGCCATAGGAATATTTCTTTTATCAATTAAAGATATTTACGAAAGGAATATCTTTAATTTTTTAGTAAAAATAGCTTTTGCAACATTTTTTCATTATTCAATGCTAATAACACTATTTGCATTTTTTATTAACCCTAAAAAAATAAATAAAAGTATATATATAATACTACCTTTAATTGCAGTTGCAATAAGTATCTTTAGTAATAAATTAAATCTAATACATAATATATTGAATATATTAATATCAATTGGTCCTGAATTTTTGAAATATAAATTTCAGTTAATATCTGATAATATTTTATTAGAAAAACTTGGAGAAATTAATATCTTTAACTTTCAATATTTAAGTTATATTATTATTTATTATTTATTATTAATAAAGATAGATTTACTACAAATGAAAAACAAATATACAATTTTATTTCTTAAATTATTTGCTATCGCAATTATATCATTCTATACATTATCTTCAATACCTGTATTGGCATTTAGAATTTCCAATATTTTTGGTTCAGTGTTGATATTGCTATTACCAATGATTCTATTAATATTTAAAGACAAAAAAATGCCAATAATAATCCTTTCTTTGTGGTTATTATTGAATTTTGTAGTTTATGGAATACTAGGATTATTGAAATGGTAAAGAATTTACAATATGCAATTGGTATTGTTATATATAAAGAGGGTAAAAACTTTTTAGAAAAAGTAAATTTATTTATTAATCAAGGGTATATTGTTTATATATATGATAATTCACCTTCAGGTAAATTTTCTAGAGAATATATGAACAAAGATAATATCAAGTATTATACTTGTGGTAAAAATATTGGGTTAAGTATTTCTATGTCTACGCTTTGTGCACAAGCATATTATGATGGTTATGATAAATTACTTTTTTTGGATCAAGATACTATTGTTTCAGAAAATACATTAGTATATATTCAAAATGTAAATAACAGTACTGATTTTAATGATTATTTAGCCATATCTTTTAGTAATGACAATTTAAATGAAGTTAAAATAGATAACAAAAATAATTTTGATATTCTCAATGTATTAGTTGTAAGAAATAGTGGTACACTATTTGATTTAAGTAATTTAAAAAAAATAAATTGGTTTGATACAAGTTATTTTATTGATGGTGTCGATTATGAATTTAGTTTTAATGCTAGTTTATATAATTATAAATTGGGTTTATGCAAAAATATACCTGATTTTGATCACTTAAGTGAGCAAGGTTATAGTAAGTATAATTTTTTTGGTAAGAAAATATTTTATCGTACATATTCTTTGCTTCGGATCAAAGATGTAACTTCTTCATCTCTAAAATTAATTTTAAAATCTACAAGATATTTTAAGTTTGATTATTCTATATTATTTTTTAAACATTGGATAGTATTCTTACTTTTACAACTTATTATTAGATTATCTAAAAAGGAAAAAAATGAACAATAGTTTTACAAGTTTTACAAGTTTTACAGTATGTAATATTGCTTATTTACATAAGGCTTTAGCGTTAGCTGAATCTTATAATAAATATACAAATGAGAAAATAAATATTTATATATTTGATAAAAAAAGAGAGTTACCTGATTTCAGCAATATATCAATAATTCATTGGATAGAAGATTTAGATATTCCTAATTTAATGCAATTAGCATTTAAATATGATATAACAGAATTTTCTACAAGTTTAAAACCTTATTTGGCATTAGAATTATTTGAGAAATATGATAAAGTGATATTCTTTGATCCTGATACATATATTTATAAAAGTATAAATTATATACTTGAGCTTTTAGATAAAGAGGACATTGTAGTTACTCCTCACTATGTAACTCCTCAAGAGAGAGGAATCGAATTAAATCAAAGTGATGTTGGCATGATGAGATTTGGTTCTTTTAATATGGGGTTTTTTGCTTTAAGGAAAACAGATGAATCTAAGAGATTTCTAAGATGGTGGAATGAAAGATGTCAAGATTTATGTTTCTTTGAAACACAGTTTGGATTATCTACTGATCAAAAATGGGTTACAATAGCTCCATGTTTTTTCCCTACTCTTCATGTGTCATTTAATTTAGGGCTTAATGTGGCATTTTGGAATATGCACGAAAGAAAAATTAATTTACAAGATAATAGATTTGTAGTAAATAATGAATTTGATTTAATATTCTTTCATTTTAGTTCATTCAATGACCAAGAACCTTATAAATTAACTAAAAGACCTTTTGGTATTGATGTATCAGATCAAAACAATTTACATAAAGTAATTGATATGTATAGCAATACTTCCAAAAAATATATTAATTTATTAATGAATGTTAATAAAAAATATACTTATGATTATATGGAGAATGGAAAGTATATTTCACCTATATTAAGAAGAGCTTATTCAAGTATAATAAGTAAACTTAACGATAAGCATAACCCATTTAATGATAAAAATATTATCCAATTTGCAAAAGAAAACTATCTTTTTGAGAAAAAAGATGCTCTTTACAAACCTGAAGGTTTTGAAGAAAAGCAAAAATACAGTAAAATTTTCTCAATTATCAATAAAAGTCTAAAGTTCTTGTTATTTATAATTGGTCCAGTCAAATTTTCAAATCTTACTAGATTATTTGTTTATTTGTCAAGTCCAAGGCAAGTTGATGGTTTCTGGAAATTTAAAAATTATAAGGAAGATAAATGAAAGGTATAATATTAGCAGGAGGATCTGGAACAAGACTTTATCCAATAACAAAAGGGGTGTCAAAACAGTTAGTACCGATATATGATAAACCTATGATTTATTATCCATTATCCGTACTTATGCTTGCAGGTATAAAAGAGGTGCTTATTATTTCAACTCCAGATGATTTACCAAACTTTGAAAAGCTTTTGGGAAATGGTAGTAATATTGGTATGAAATTCACATATATAGTGCAACCATCTCCTGATGGTTTAGCTCAAGCATTTATACTTGGTGAAGATTTTATAGGTGATGATGATGTGTGTTTAGTTCTTGGTGATAATATATTTTATGGTCATGGACTTACTGAACTTTTAGCTGCAAGTGTTAAAAATGCAGAGCAAGAAAATAAGGCTACTGTATTTGGTTACTATGTTAAAGACCCTGAAAGATATGGCGTTGCAGAGTTTAATGAAGATGGTGTTGTAACTTCACTAGAAGAGAAACCAACTAAACCAAAAAGTAACTATGCAGTCATAGGACTATACTTTTATCCTAATGATGTGGTGCAAAAAGCAAAACTTGTAGAACCAAGTCATAGAGGAGAGTTGGAAATAACTACTCTAAACCAAGACTACCTTGCTGAGCAGCGTTTAAAAGTTGAACTTATGGGCAGAGGTTATGCATGGCTAGATACTGGAACACATGAATCTTTACTAGAAGCTAGTATGTTTATACAGACTATTGAAAATCGTCAAGGTTTGAAAGTAGCTTGTCTTGAAGAGATAGCTTATGAGATGGGATACATAGGTAAAGAGAAACTTATAGAATTAGCTCAACCACTGAAAAAGAATCAATATGGTCAATATTTGTTAGCAAGAGTAGAACAAGGTAAATTATAATGAACTTCATAAGAACAGCTATACCAGATGTAGTAATAATTGAACCACAAGTGCATGGTGATGAAAGAGGATACTTTTTAGAAACTTTTAGAGCAGATAGACTAGAAGAGTTTTTAGGTTATAAAATAAATTTCTGCCAAGATAATGAATCTAAATCTTCTCGTGGTGTTTTAAGAGGTCTTCACTATCAGTTAGCTCCTGCTGCTCAAACTAAACTAGTAAGAGTTATACAGGGTAGTGTATTAGATGTTGCAGTAGATATAAGGAAAGGAAGTCCTACTTTTGGTAAGTATGTGGCAGTTGCACTTACCAGTGAAAATAAAAGACAATTATTAGTTCCTAGAGGTTTTGCTCATGGCTTTGTAGTTCTTGAAGATGACACCATCTTTGCTTATAAGGTAGATAATTATTATAGCCCTGAAAATGATAGAGGAATTGCTTTTAATGATGAAGTTTTAGGAATTGACTGGATAGTGAAATATGAAGAATTAAATCTATCTGTTAAAGATAAAATTCAACCGCTTATAAAAGATGCAAAAGATATGTTTGAATATGGAATTAACTATTATGAATAATATATTAGTTACTGGATCAAATGGGCAGTTAGGATCAGAAATAAAAGAGCTTGCTTTAAACTATGATTATAATTTCTTTTTTACTGCAAAAGATAAACTAAATATTACAAATGATGAAGATATTAAATCTTTTGTAAAATTAAATAATATAAATATAATAATTAATTGTGCTGCATATACAGCAGTCGATAAAGCAGAAGAAGATAAAATAAATGCTGGTTTAGTAAATAGAAATGCAGTTAAGAAATTAGCTAAAATATCAAAAGAAAAAGATATAAAGTTTATTCATATCTCGACTGATTATGTATTTGATGGGACTAATCATAAACCATATTGTGAAGAACAACAAGCAAAACCAAATAGTGTATATGGACAGACAAAGCTAGATGGTGAAAATGAGATGATTAAAATTAATCCATATAATTCTATAATTATAAGAACATCATGGGTATATTCACCTTTTGGGAATAACTTTGTAAAAACAATGTTAAGACTTGGAAAAGAAAAAGAAGAGTTAGGTGTAATATTTGATCAAATAGGAACGCCAACTTATGCTAGAGATTTGGCAAAAGTGATTCTTGATATAATTCCAAAAATAAATAATGATAAAGTAACTATTTATAATTATAGCGGTGAGGGTGTGTTAAGTTGGTATGATTTTGCTAAAGAGATAATGAAAATGGCGAAAATAGATTGTACTATTAATTCTCTTGAAACATTTCAATATCCGACACCAGCGTCAAGACCCCATTATAGCATATTAAATAAATCAAAAATAAAAAAAGATTTTAATATAATAGTACCATATTGGAAAGATAGTTTAGATGAATGTTTAAGAGAAATGGGAGAAAGAAAATAATGAATATAAGTAAAAAAAGTATTTTAGTGACAGGATGTGCAGGATTTATAGGATCGAACTTTGTACCATATTTTTTAGATAAGTATGAAAACTATAATATTATAAATTTAGATTTACTAACTTATGCAGGGGATTTAGAAAATCTAAAAGAGTGCGAATCTAATCCTAGATATAAATTCATAAAAGGTGATATTTGTAATAGAGAGTTAGTAGAATTTATCTTTAATGAATATAATATACAAGGTGTTATTCACTTTGCAGCAGAATCACATGTAGATAACTCTATTAAAAACCCAGGAGTATTTATAGAGACAAATGTAAATGGTACATTTACTTTACTTGATGTAGCTCGTGCATATTGGATGAATAAACCATTTAATTATAAAACAGAATATAAAAACTGTCGTTTCCATCATATATCTACAGATGAAGTATATGGTACGCTAAATGAAACAGACTTATTTACAGAAAAAACACCATATGCTCCAAACTCTCCATATTCAGCTTCTAAAGCATCAAGTGATATGATAGTTAGAAGTTATCAAGAAACTTATGGTATGAATACAGTTATAACAAATTGTTCTAATAATTATGGACCAAAACAACATAATGAGAAGTTAATTCCAACAATCATTAAAAAAGCATTAGCAGGAGAAAATATTCCTATCTATGGTGATGGTAAAAATATTAGAGATTGGTTATATGTACTTGATCATTGTAAAGGTATAGATTTAGTTTATCATGCAGGAAAAGAATCTAATGTATATAATATAGGTGGAAGAAATGAAAGAACTAATCTTCAAATAGTAGATACTATATGTAGTATTCTCGATGAAAAAGTTCCTAAAGATAAAAGCTATAAAGAGCTTATCACTTTTGTAGAAGATAGGGCAGGTCATGATAGAAGATATGCAATAGATGCTGCAAAGTTGGAGAATGAACTTGGGTGGAAAGCTGATGAAGATTTTGATAGTGGAATTATTAAGACTATTGAATGGTATTTAAAAGGAAATAAAAATGTTTGCAAATAAATATGTAAAAGTGTTAAAACCTTATCCTTTGGTTTCACATAAAGCATGGGAATTACCAGATAATGAAGATGTATTAAAATTAGATTGGAATGAGGCTACAATACCTCCTTCCCCAAAAGTAAAAGAGAGTATTATAAATTTTTTAGACAATGGTAAGATGCATTGGTATCCAGATGTAAAGAATAATATTTTACTAGATGAACTAGTTATGTATAATAAATTACCAGTAGAAAATCTTCAATACTTTGCAAGTTCAGATTCTCTTCATGAATATATAGTAAGAACTTTTATAGAACCAGAAGATAGAATAGTAATTGTAGCCCCTACTTATGATAATTTTAGAGCGGTAGTTGAAAGTAATGGTGCTTTAACTGAATTTTATTATCTTGATGAAAATTTTCAATTGGATATAGAACATTTTGAAAATTATCTTAATCTTCATCAGCCAAAAATAGTATATATTTGTAATCCAAATAACCCAACTGGAACTATGTATAAAAAGGAAACTATTGAACAGTTGATTACAAAGTTTGAAAATATAATGTTTATAATTGATGAAGCATATTATGAATTTACTAATAACACTTGCAAAGATTTAGTTTTAGATCATGAGAATTTACTTATTTCAAGAACATTTTCAAAAGCTTTTGCACTAGCAAGTTTTAGAGTTGGATATACATTGTCTTCACAACACAATATTAAATTATTATCAAAAATAAGAAATCCTAAAAATATTAGTACTTTTTCACAACTTGCAGCAATAGCAGTATTACAAGATAAACAGTATATGGTTAATTATGTAAATGAAGTTAATAAAGCAAAACAATACTTTGATGAAGGATTAAAAAAATTGCAATTTGAAGTGATGGGAGATGGAGGTAATTTTAGTTTAATAAAATTAGATTTTTCTATCAAAAAGAATTTTATTCAATATCTTGATAATCACAGTATATTTGTAAGAGATTATGGACATGTAAAGGGTATGGAAAACTATTTAAGAATAACTATTGGGACTAGTAAACAGATGGAAAGAGTTTTAAAAGTTATTTCTGGATTTGCAAAGAATGATTAGAAAAACTATAGATAAAATTATAGATATTTCATATGCTTTTAGAGGGATACAACTTTATAAAAGCCATTTAAATAATTCTTGTTTTTTATCAGTAGATGTGGTGCGTGAAAATCAATTCAGTAGTCTTAAAAAGCTATTGATAGAGTCAAATAAGAATGTTCCTTATTATAAAAAGCTATTTCAAAAGATTGGTTTTGAACCAGAGACAAATTTTAATTCTTTGGAAGATATGTTAAAAATACCTATTCTAAAAAAAGAAGTTGTTAGAGCTAATCGAGAAGAATTTATTAATAAGAAATATGAAAACAGCGCATTAGAATTTAAAACCTCTGGTAGTTCTGGAAATCCATTTAGTGCATTGATTAGTCCTAAACATTGGATAATAGAACAAGGTGTAGTTTGGAGACATTGGAAATGGGCTGGATATAATTTTAGAGATAAAATGGCTATAGTTAGAAGTCATACTCCAAAAAATGAGAATGAACTTATTAAAGTTGATAAGATAAGAAACTTTTACTACTACAGTCCATTTCATTTAACTGATGAAAACATTAAGATGTATTTAAATCATATGATAGATGAAAATATAGTATTTTTAAGAGGATACCCTTCATCTTTACTATCGCTTGCAAATTATGTAAATAAAACTGACTGTGATATTCCAAATATTAAAGGTATGCTTACTGCTTCAGAAGTTTTAACTGATGAAGATAGAAAAATTATAGAAAGTGCTTTTAAAGCAAAAATTTCAAATCATTATGGATTGGCTGAGCAAATTGTTATGTTTGGAGATTGTGAAAAACATGAAGGACTTCATAATTATGATGAATATGGGTATTTAGAGTTAATTGATACAGAAGATGAAAATATAAAAAAAATTATTGGTACTAATCTTAATAATTTAGCTATGCCATTGATAAGGTATGATACTGGAGACCTAGCAGAGGTAAGTGAACAAAGTTGCAGCTGTGGCAGAAGCTCACAAGTGATAAAAAATGTTATTGGTCGTCATGACAGTCAAATAGTTACACCCGAAGGTAATAAAATACCTAGTGTTAATTTTTATACTATGTTTGAATATTACCCAGTGGAAAGTTGGCAGATGATTCAACATACTATTGATAAAGTAGAAGTTATCTTACAAGGGGATAATCTTGAAAATAAAAAAGATGAATTGTATTTGAAACTTAAAGAAGACTTATCTTTTAGACTACCACAAAGTATAAGTTTTGAGATGAGTATACATAAATCTTTTTATAAAGTGGGTGAAGGTAAAAAGAATCCATTTATAAGTTTAGTAAAATGAAAATAGAAACGCACAGTCATAGTTATCATTCTTTTGATAGTTCTGCAAAAATAAAAGATATGATAACAGAATGTACAAAAAAAGAAATAAATGCTATTGTTTTGAATGATCATGATGTTTATAATTTAACAGAGGATGAAGAAAATTTATTTGTTGAAAATAAAGTACAAATAATAAAAGCAATAGAATTTACTACAAATGAAGGTGTACATGTAATTGGAATACATAATAATATAAAGAAATTTCAAAAAGAACCATACTTTTATAAATCAAAGGATTTAGTGGATTTATTAATCAAGAGTAATTCTTGGATTTTACTTCCACATCCAATGCATCAGACAGGAATAATAGGTAATTTAAAAATATCAATAGAAGATAGTAGATATTGTTTAGGTAAAGCTCATTTTATTGAAAAAAACAATTATAGATATGGAAAAACAACAAATATTGAAAAGATAATAAAAGATTTTCAAAATTTAAAACCTTTAGTTGGAAGTGATGCACATAAAGCATCTGATATTGGAGTTTTTTACAATGAGATTGAAAATATAGATGATGATATTTTTAAGAGTTTGTATGAAAATGAATATAAATGTATAGTCACTAAAGAAAGAAGGAAATTATATTTCTTTAAAATGAAAATAAAAAAAACAAAATTTTATCAGTTTTTTTTGAATAAATTCTCTGCTGAATTTAGAATGAAAATTAAGAAAAAACTAGGATTAATCTAAAAGGAAATAAAATATGAAACAATTAATACAATCGTTTAAAACAGGAGAACTAGGACTTTTTGAAGTACCTGCTCCAGTATGTGGTGAAAATGGTGCTTTAGTGCAAACAACAGTAAGTTTAGTAAGTGCAGGAACTGAAAAAATGTTGGTTGATTTTGCTAAAAAGTCTTTAATAGCTAAGGCTAAAGATAGACCTGATCTAGTAAAACAAGTTATTGGTAAAATGAAAAAAGAGGGTGTTAAAAATACTCTTGAAAAAGTATTTACTAAGCTTGATAGTCCAATTCCTTTGGGATATAGTTCTGCTGGTCGAGTTATAGAACTAGGTTCAAATATGTCTGGACTAAATATCGGCGATAGAGTAGCTTGCGGTGGTGCTGGGTATGCTAACCATAGTGAGATAAACTATGTACCTAAAAATCTTATGGTTAAAATTCCTGATGGGGTTGATGATATAGATGCTTCGTTTGTAACTGTTGGAGCTATTGCACTTCAAGGTGTTCGTCAAACGCAACCTTTACTTGGTGAGAGAGTTGCTGTTATGGGACTTGGTCTTTTAGGTCAGCTTACTGTTCAACTTCTTAAAGCAAATGGTTGTAAAGTTATAGGTAGTGATGTAGATCCAGATAAGATAGCACTTGCTAAAAAACTAGGTGCAGATGAAGCTTGTCATGCGAGTGAGCTTATCGCAAAAGCTAGTGAGTTTAGTAATGGTTATGGTGTTGATGCTGTTATTATAGCAGCTTCTACTATGAGTAATCAGCCTGTCATTGATGCAGCTGAAATATCTCGTATGAGAGGTCGTGTAGTGTTTCTTGGTATGGTTGGTATGGATATACCTAGAAATGATTACTACAAAAAAGAGATAGATCTGCGTTTATCTATGGCTTATGGGCCTGGTAGATATGACCCTGAGTATGAAGAGAAAGGTAATGATTATCCTTTTGATTTAGTTAGATGGACAGAGCAGAGAAACTTTGAAGCATTTTTAGGACTTATAGATGAGGGTAAGATAACTCCCAAAGAGATACTTACTCATGAGTTCGATTTTGATGATGCTATGGATGCTTATGATTTACTAGAGGGTAAAGTAAAAGAGAAATATCTAGGTATTGTATTAAAATATAAAAGAGATATAAATCTTGCAGATGAAAAAATAGTTAAAAGAACTACAAAAGCAGTAAGTAATGATAGTGTAAATGTAGGACTCATAGGTGCAGGAAATTTTACAAAGTCTGTGATACTTCCAAACATGAAAAAAGTTGGTGGTTATGACTTAGTTGGACTTTGTACGGCAACTGGTGTGAGTGCTCAAGGTACTGGTAAAAAGTATGATTTTAAATATATAACTACTGATAGTTCTGAAATATATAAAAATAATGAGATAAATAGTGTATTTGTAACTACACAACATGATAAACATCCTGAGGCTGTTATTAAATCTATAGAGTCTAGTAAGCATTGTTTTGTAGAAAAACCACTTTGTATATATGAAGAAGAGTTGGAAGCGATAAAAGAGGCATATACTGGAAAGACTATAGTTCAAGTTGGATTTAATAGAAGATTTTCTCCTATGATTCAGAGTATGAAAAAAAGTGTTAGTGGTCAAGTTTCAGTTAACTACAGAGTAAATGCTGGAATAATCCCAAAAGATGTATGGATACAAGATAGAACTATAGGTGGTGGTAGAATAATAGGTGAAGTATGTCACTTTATCGATACATGTAGTTATTTGATTGGTAGTGATGTTGTAAGTGTTTTCGCTACAACTCTTACTAAAGATGATAAATCAATTCCAGATGAGGATAATGTAAACATAACCCTAAACTATGCTAATGGAAGTACTGCAACTATAGCTTACTATGCTTATGGAGATACAACTATGCCAAAAGAATATATAGAAGTATTTGGAAATGGACTTAGTATGTCCATGACTGATTTTAGAGAGCTTGTAGTATATAGTGGTGGAAAAACTAAAAAAGAAAAAAGTGCAAATCAAGATAAAGGTTTTGTAAATGAGTTTAAGGCATTTAAAGATGCTGTTAAAAGTGGAGAGAGTGCTATAGATTTTGAGTCTATTTACAATACTACTAAAACTACTTTTAAGATTTTAAAGTCTATTAGAACTGGGAATGTTGAAAAGATTTAATGAATAAACTATTATTACTTTTTAATACTGTTAAATATTTAAAGTCAAAACAAATTTATTTTCGACTTTATTATTTTCTTAGAAAAAGATATAGAAAAGTCATAGGTTATCAGTATGAGATTACTAAGAAGTCAGATGTGACTTCTTTAAAGTTAGATAAATCAATTGAAAATCATTATAGTAATGTTGAAGATAATAATTTTAGTTTTTTAAACTTTAGCAAAAAATTTAATAATGATATTAATTGGAACTATAATGAGTATGGAAAACTTTGGACTTATAATCTTACATATTTTGAGTATTTAAAAAAGAAAGAAGATATTTTTTATATATATGACTTTATAGAAAAAATAGAGTCTGTAAAAGATGGACTAGAACCTTTTCCTATTAGTTTGAGAGGACTTAGTTGGATTAAGTTTTTAACATTTGAAAATATAAGAGATAAAAAAATTGATGATAGTTTGTATGCTCAATACTATATACTACTAGATAATTTAGAGTATCATTTATTAGGTAATCATCTACTTGAAAATGGTTTTTCCTTACTTTTTGGAGCTTACTATTTTGAAGACGAAAAGCTTTATAAAAAAGCAGTAGATATTTTGACTGATGAATTAGATGAACAAATATTAGAAGATGGTGGACATTTTGAACTTAGTTCTATGTATCATCAAATCATGCTTTTTAGAGTGTTGGATTGTATAAACCTTGTTAAAAATAATAGTTGGAAAGATCGTGAGATATTAAAATACTTAGAACAAAAAGTTTCATTGATGTTAGGATGGCTTAAAAATATTACTTATAGAAATGGAAATATACCACTTTTAAATGATAGTACAAATAAAATAGCACCAACAAGTAGTGAACTTTTTGAGTATGCAATAAGGCTATCTATAAACTATCAACCATCACTCATGATTCAATCTGGTTATCGAAAAATAGAAAAAGAACACTATGAATGTGTGGTAGATATTGGTGAAGTTGGTGCTTCTTATATCCCTGGACATGCTCATGCTGATACATTTAATTTTGAACTTAGAATGGATACAAAACCTTTTATCGTCGATAGTGGACTAAGTACTTATGAAACTAATGAGACAAGATTTTATGAGCGTAGTACAAAAGCTCATAATACAATTGAAGTTTTAGATAAAGATAGTAGTGAGGTTTGGGGTGGATTTAGAGTTGCAAATCGTGCAAATATCATAGAGCTGGTGGAAAATTTCCACTACTTAAAAGCTACACATGATGGGTATAAAAAACAAGGTGTTTTACATACAAGAGAGTGGAAGTTTGAAGAGAATAGAATAGTTATACAAGATAGCTTAAACAGTGATGTTGATGCTATTGCAAGACTACATTTTCATCCTGATGTGACAGAAGATGAGATAAAAGAAAAAATAGTTTTTAGTTCTAAATTTGAAATATCAAATTATAACTATGCCAAAGAGTTTAATAAAACAGAAAAAGCGTTAGTTTTAGAGATAGAATTTTCAAAAGAATTAGAAGTAGAGATATTGATTTAATGGAGAATAATAAATTGAAAATTTTATTTATAACAGATAATTTTACACCAGAAGTAAATGCACCAGCAACAAGAACTTACGAGCACTGTAAAGAGTGGATAAAAGATGATGAGATAGAAGTGACTATCATCACATGTACACCAAATTTTCCACATGGTAAAGTGTATGATGGGTATAAAAACAAACTATATCAAATTGAATATATAGATGGTATAAAAGTTATAAGAGTGTGGAGCTATATCACTTCAAACAGTGGATTTGTCAAAAGAGTTCTTGATTATATTAGTTTTGGTGTGATGGCTTTTTTTGTTGGATTATTTCAAAAGCATGATGTGGTGATAGCTACATCTCCACAGTTTTTCACTACTTGGGCGGCATGGGCTATAAATAAGATCAAAAGAAAACCTTGGATATTTGAGCTTCGTGACTTATGGCCTGAGTCTATCAAAACTGTAGGAGCTATGAAGCAAGGCAAGACCATCGATTTTTTAGAAAAGATAGAGATAGGACTTTATAAAAGTAGTGATAAGGTTGTAGCTGTTACAGATGCATTCAAAACAAATCTTATCAGTCGCGGAATAGAAGCTGACAAAATAGAAGTGGTGACAAATGGCTCAAACATAGAGCTATTTCAAGCTAGAGGAAAAGATGAATCTCTTCTTACTAAATTGGATCTAGTAGATAAATTTGTTGTGGGGTATATAGGCACTCATGGTATGGCTCATAGTTTGGATTTTGTTATCAATTCTATTGCTAATGTTGAAGATGGTTCGATACATTTTTTATTTATTGGGGATGGTGCTATGAAAAAAAAAATTGTGGATATAGCCAAAACTTTAAAACTCAAAAATGTAACTTTTTTGGACCCTATAACAAAAGAAGATGTACCTAAGTATTTATCTGTTTGTGATGTGTCATTGGCTCCACTAAAAAAAGAGGACAATTTCAAATCAGTAATACCATCTAAGATATTTGAAGCTTCTGCTATGCAAAAACCAACACTTTTGGGTGTAGAGGGACAAGCTCAAGAAATCATAGAAAAATATAATGCAGGTATCTGTTTTGAGCCTGAAAATGAAATAGATTTTATAAATAAATTAATGATACTAAAAAATGATACTAAAAAATATAATGAGATGCAAAATGGCTGTAAAAATTTGGCTATAAAATTTGATAGAAAATTATTAAGTTATAAAATGCTTAAAATTATAAAAATATTAACAATTAATACGAGGAATATAAATAATGTATAAAAAAGTTCCAACCGATAAATCATATAAAGAACTTATTACTTTTGTAGAAGATAGAGCTGGACACGATAGAAGATATGCAATAGATGCTACAAAATTAGAAGATACTCTTGGTTGGAAAGCTGATGAAAATTTTGATAGTGGTATTGTGAAGACTATCGAATGGTATTTAGAAAAAAGATAGAAAGAGGACTTTCTTTTAAAGTCCCTTTTTTCCTATAACAGTCATAGCAGTTTTCCAAACTATTTTAAGATCAAGTAGGATACTCCAGTTTTTAATATAGTATAGATCATACATTAACTTTTGTTTTGTATCTTCTATATTA
>Ga0233441_1001031_pt1 | contig 27353 bp, 38 predicted proteins | sample SI_123_September_4_FD_182781 | JGI IMG/M metagenome (GOLD analysis project Ga0233441, IMG submission 182781) | Seawater microbial communities from Saanich Inlet, British Columbia, Canada - SI_123_September2016_135_MG | ecosystem: Environmental > Aquatic > Marine > Inlet | place: Canada: British...
GAAGAAAATGGTTATGATTTACAAGTACAAACTAGAAATGGAGATTGGGTTCGCGTCGAAGGAATTCTTTCTGGAGGAGAACGAAGCGCTGCCGCACTTTGTATTAGAATTGCATTTGCACTAGTTTTGACAAAGCAACTCTCAATGCTTATTTTGGATGAACCAACACATAATTTAGATGTTAATGCAGTTGAAAAACTAAGTACTATGCTACGAGAATCCCTACCTGCGTTAGTAGAACAAATATTTGTTATTACTCACGACAAGCAACTTGAATCTGCTGCATCAAGTTCACTTTACATGCTTAATCGAAACAAAGACTTGGATGCAACAACACAGATTGAGACTCTTCCAATAACATAGAAATAAAAGCAGGTAAGGCTAAATATTTGCATGGCTCAAAAAGGCAAAATCATGTATACTGAAACCAGATCTATTAAAGTTTGGCAGGATGCTGACGGAATCGGGCACGTAGAATTCCAACCAAAAACGGATTTTGGAAGCTACGAACTACGCGAATACTATAATATCTGTAAAAAACAAAGTGGCGGAAAACCCACACCCATAATAATGAATATAACCCATGCAAATTTACGCGATATTATCGTTACGGCCATGTTGAACAAGAAATTTCTAGAATTTACTAAAGCTGTTGCATTTATTGGTTGGCCAAGAGCATTGCACACCCAATTACTAGCAAACTTTTTGTTGAAAATTAATACAAACCCATTTCCTCTAAAAAAGTTCAAGAACGAAAAAGAAGCTAAAGACTGGATAATGCAATTTGTTGATACAAAAAAGAAGAAATAAATTCGAAACTAGTTTTTGAAAGAATAGGAAAAAATTATTCTTTTTTAGTAGCTAGTCTAACAAGATAACCTGCTAGAACATTTCTATTAGTTTTTGATAAACCTAAATCCATTTCGCCTAATGAAACCTTATTTTTTTCAAAGTCTTTACTGAACTTTTCAGGCAATTCTTCAATTAGAACTTCTGCTCTATATTTTAATCCTTTAGAAACTGATTTTCCCATTTTTTACACCTAATAAATTTCTACTCTTTTAATACTTCCATTCGGGTATTTTCGAAGAACACTCATTGGAAGAATTTTTTCGCTCAATTCTTTTTCTGCTGCTAAAAGCATAGTTAATTCTTTAGTACCTTTTACCAAAGGAGGTGCTCCAAGAGACAATTGTAATGCTCTTGCGCTTAAAACTCTTGTTAACTCAAATCTTGTTAATTTAACCACTTTGTTCACCAGTAATAGATTCTTCGACAAGAAGCTTTAAAAAAGTAGCTTTTTTGACCAATATGTTCAAAGAATTGCCACTACAGAGCTATCGCAGATAGCTCATGAGTCATGAGGTCGCCTAGACGATACTGGCCTTTAGAAAAGTAGCTTTTTTGTCAAATAACTGTGTTAGAACACGTATTTGACTCAAATTAACTTTGTTTGTTTAGAAAAAGACGCTATTTGTGGTTGAGGAATAGCTAATTCTTCAGAAAAACTCTTTGTTAGAGTTAGAGAAGAAAAACCTTTTACAAATGCATTTTTTCGATTTACGTGTAGTACACGATAACCCTTTTTTTCTGAGAACTTCGTGAATTTTGCTAGAGTTGATTCTTGGATAGAAATAATTGCTTTGGCTAGCTTTGGTTCGAAAAAGGAGGATAAAGGATTAGTTAATTGGAAAGGAAGTTCTTGTAATAGTGAATTCATAGAATTGATTAGTGTTGAAGAAAATAGATCTGCAAAAGATAGTTTTTCAAATAAGTTATCTTCTTTTTTTAATGTTTGTTTCTTTTCTTCAAATGATTTTTCATTTACTAACCTAATTTCTTTTGAAAGAAAACTCTCTTTCTTTAAACAAAACCATTGTGGCAAATGTTTTTTTCCCAGTATAGCTATGTTATTATCTAGTAATTGTTTTGCATCATCTAGCGGAACCTTTGCGCTAAAATCTTTTTTTGTTGGCCCTATAGGATAATTTCTCAAACAAAATTCTCTTCGTTTTTGTTTTCTAAATTCTTTTCCAGAATTATTTTTATGAAACTCTAACGTGAAAGTATTTGAACTAGATTCAAAAAAAGAATCATCTTCATTAAAAGTTACTTCAATTCTTGAAGAAGGCAGTAGATTTGTATCATCTAATTTAACGGGTTTACAACAAGAACAATTCATTGTTTCTTGTCCTATGTTAAAAAAGTTTTTTGAAAATAGTTGTGGCCAAATAACTGCGAAATCTATTTTCGAAATTGAATCGTATTCTCCAAAAGGAGCAAATTCATTATATGAATAAAAGGCTTCGTCGTTTTTCCAAGAAATTATTCCTCCATTCACAAAAAATATATTTTCAAGTAAGATTTCAGTCTTTTCTTGAATTGTTTTTGGAACTTTTGCTAGAGGCACTCTTAATAGGGTGGAGAAAACACTTTGCTCTACTAAAAATGAGGTTTGTTTTTCGTTCAAACAAAGTGCTTCCTCAAAAGCGATTTCGGGAATCAAATGAAAACCGAAATCTTTCCTGCGTGAGATTTTCTCAAAAGCATCACTGCTCTCAAAAGAAAAAGTATCAAAATAAGACCAGTTCTTTTCTAGTAGAAAAGTTCTTTCTGGTGCAAGAACTAAGTGTTTTTTGTTAGTAGTTTTTGCTAGGACTTTAGAAATCTTTTTTAGAGTATCAAAAGACGACGAAACTATTTTGTTTCTCCCGTTGTTTTGTTCTATTGAAAAATTCTTTATTTTAAAATCAAATAAGAGTTCTTGTACTTTCTTTGCATCCAAATCTTTTTGTAATATGAAATATGGATAGAATGAAAAGCGTTTTACTGTTTGTTCACGCGTATTTCTAAAATAAGCGTAAATCTCATTTTTTTCGCAAAGGTACTTTAACTTAACTAAGTATTTGTGTGTCGGCATACTAGAAAGCGGATTTTTTCGTATATAAACGCTCTGAGGGGTCAGTGCCGGCGGCTACAAGAAAGCATCTATTTCATCATCTTGTTTTTCTTTGTCAGATGCAAACTTTTTAGCGCTTTCTTCAAGAGTTGTTTCGTGTTTGCTTGGAGCAGAAGTTCTTTCACGAACCTTGAAAAAGGTTGGAGCACTAACTGCTTCACCCATAATCATTGCTTCTCCTACTCTTAACGAAGAAATCATTGAGCTGCTATTAGAATCAACTCCTTCAGAACTTTGTTTTATATGATCTAAATCATTTGGGTTTGTTATTCTAAGAATTATATTAGTATTACAATTTGCTAGAGTAGTGACATCTAAACGCTTTGGTCTTTGAGAAATCAAAATTAGCGATGCACAAAACTTTCGCCCTTCTCTTGCAATTGTTCTTAGAGTTGATTTTGCTAGCGCATGTTCTGCTGCGGTTGACTCCGGAATGAAATTATGTGCTTCTTCTATTAATAACGCAAATGGTGGCACTCGCATTTGTCTTCTTGCGCTAAAAAGCTTTTCTGAAAAATATGCTACTATTAATTGTTTCTTTTTTTGTGAAATTAAACCGTTAAGATCTATTACAGTTAATTGCCCTGGCTTCGCAATTTCTAAAATTGATGGGTCATCTATTTTTCCAAATAAATTTAGTCTTTCAAGATCATCTAAAGCAAAGTTAAGTGCAGTAGCTAGTTTTGGTTCTAATTCTTTTACTTCTGCTCTTATCGAGTTAATATTAAACGGGCCAACGCCAGATTTCATTTCTTGTGATAGTTTTGAAATTATTCTAAACAACTCTCTTTTTTGTACAGGAGTTAAGTTTGAAAGAAATTTATCAAGTAAATATCTAGGAATCTTTGCAAGTGAAAGTTTTATGTTTCTTGCATCAATCACTCTTGTTTTGCTAGAAAAATCTGTGTGTGTTTTTGTCGGTTCTCCAAAACAAGTGTATTCTCCGTGTGTATCAAAAGCTATGACTGCTATTTGTCCTTGTTCGTCTGTTCGAGAAAGAAGTTCTTCAAGTAACACAGATACACAATAACTTTTTCCTGCACCGCTCATTGCAAGAATTGCTAAATGCTTTTGTAATAACTTTGATAGATTTGGTTTCATTAAAACATCGTGGAATTGTATTTGCCCTAAGTTCATTCCATCTTCATCAAGTTTTAGAAACTTCTTTATGTGTTCATTATCTGCCACATATACCTTTGCACCGGGTGACGGCGGGAAAGTACTTCTTTGAATTAGTTTGTCTGTGAAAACCCCTAGCGGTTTTGCTTTTGCAATTAAAAACTCCCAATCTGCGGCAGGAAAATTCTTTTCAAGTTCTTCTCCAATCGTTTTAACTGAATCTGGACGCTCAAAGTATCTATTAGTTTTAATTAGTTCGTCAACCATTGCAATCATAGTTCCTTCAGAGTACACTAGTTCTACAAACATTCCTTTGTGTGCTTTTCCACTATTCACAACAAAATCTATTCGGCTTGGCGAAGGCCCTTCTATTGTTGAAACAACTGTTCCTAAAACTTCTTTCATAATAATCACTTAAATGGTCTTGCGTTTCTTCGCATTCTTACTTTTGGTCCCAACTTATCTACTAATTTATCATATACAATACTTATATCTTGTTCGTTTAAACGCGCTCTTAGATCTGCTTCTATTAGAATCGAAGGGTACGAGTATTCTTTGTGGATTGAAGACAGAGAGTACACTATTGAAGATATTTCATCAGCTTCTTTTTTTGTATCTCCTTTTGAAATAAATTCTACTCTTAATGGCTTGTCAAAATCACTGGCTTTTAGATAGAACACTCTGATGTTTTTGCTCCATTTTTCTTTATAATCTTTTAGTATTGGGTGCATACCTATATTGCCTGTATATGAGAAACAAAATGTTCTCTCTCCTTTTAATAAAAAATAATCTAGTAGAGCAGAATCATTTGCTCCATTGAGTGCCTGTTCGGTTACAATCGGTTTTGTTTCAAGGTATAGTGAAAGCATTTGTTTGAATCGATTTCCTCTAGAATCTTCTATGCAAGAAATTAAAGTACAAGAATTCTTTTCGGCCACCTCATATAATTTTTGAAATAAATCTAGTACAGAATTGTATTCATCGTTAATTACTGATTCTTTTCTTGGTTTGTCTTGGTATTGTGGCAAGATCGAACCATCAATGAATAAGTATTTTGGGTAGTACTTTTCTATAATATTAATTGATGTTTGAACTTCTCTTTCTAAGCGTACTAATGAAATGCTTTGTTGTTCTTCATCTTTTTCAAGACCGTTTTTTAGCAGAACTGGTTCGGGTAATAATACTGCACTAGGATAATACTCGGCCTTTTCTAGTGTGCTTGAATTAAAAGAGAAGATTGCCCCAACTGTTCTTACTAGTACTAAATCCATAAAAGATAATTTCTTTGAAACGAACCCTGAATCCACTCCTGCTAGTTTGCCAGAAAATTCTTTTGGAACAATAGTTTCGGTGAAATTTTCTATTCCGTTTGGAGAGAGTTGTTGTTTTAGGGGTAACAATCTTTGAGTTGTCTTTTCGTGTAGTGAGTGCGTAGCATTAATCGTTTGGGACGCATTTTCAATAAAATCATCTAAGTACATAATAGAAATAATATTTGAGAGTTTTTAAATGTAAGTTGAGTTCAGTGCCAGCCAATTGAAAGATTCAAACCAAAGACAACATTGCTTATACATAACTTTTCTTTGTTTTTGCAAGTACACTGCAAAGAGTGAACAAAAAAAGAAGAAAGCCTTTTAAACAAGTCCAGCGTTTTTTATTTTAGGGATATAAATGAGAGCAAGATTTGAAGTAAGAAGTATTAAGTCACAATGGAAGCCTCCATTCAAAAAAGAGATTACTGACGAAGTATTCGATGTTAGCGAAGGCGAAGGCTTTGACAAAATTGTTGGAAACGGAAACAACGAAAGCGTATTCAAATTAATGACTGTTGAAAGCGGAAACGCAAATGTAGAATACTCAAAACTATTTACTTTGAAAACACATAATCCCGGAAATTATAAATTGATTTTGGTAAAAGATACGCCTGTAGAAATGACTTATCTGTGGGGAGAAGACGGAATGACTAAAAAAGTTACTTTCAAAGGCGTTGTTGGTTGTGAACCTAGTTATGCAAACCAAACACCCACATCTGAAACAGAGCAGTAACGCTAATTTTGTAAATTAATTCGATTAACCACAAGCTTTAAAAAGAAGGTATGATAATATATTCATATGAATAACGCTTCATACACACATCGTTGTCTAAACGTTCTTGGAAACGAATTACGCCTCAATATTATTGGCGCATTACAATGTAAAAGTTCAAGCGTAAGAGAATTATGCGATACACTTAACAAAGAACAAAGTGCAGTTAGTCATGCTTTGCAACAACTACGCCACTGTAATTTTGTTGACTTTAGAAAAAATGGAAAAGAAAGAGAATATTATTTGAAAAGCAAAATCTTTGAACAAAAAAATAAATCATTAATTGAAATGATCGAAGAACACACAGAAAAGTATTGTAAAGGAAAACACTAGGTGAGAAAATGGCATTAACAGAAATTCCCGGAACAAAAGTTTTCTTTGGCGGAGCAAAAGAAATTGATCCGGATGAAATACGCGAGAGAAAAATATCTAAAGTTTTTATTATACATCCAATTGATATTAAAAAAATTGTAAACCAGCATGCGCCCGCTTCCCGAATTGTTGAAGTTCCAGTACCTTATTTCCATGACAATCGCGACCACGATAAATTTGAGCAAGCAGTACAAACAATAAAACGCACGCGTGGACCCATGGCTTTTGTTTGTCTGGCCGGCGCACATAGTTCACCAAATTGGGCCATAAATGCTCTACGGATAAAAGGTTATTCTGAAAAAGACATTTTAGAAAAATTAAATGCATTAAGTTCTGCAAGAAGCTGGGTAGAAAGAACAATTAAAGAGTCCAGAGAACGGTTATTACAATTTCGAGAAAGAAAAGAACACGACAAGCTTAGAAAACAACGGAGACGAGGAAAATGACAAAAAAACAAGACGTGTACTTAGATTATAGTGCAACTACTCCAGTTAGAAAAGAAGTGTTGGCCGAAGCACTACCATTTTTTGTTGATAGCTTTGGAAACCCCTCAAGTTTTCACTCACACGGTTTTATTGTAAAAAAAGCAATGCAAAATGCACGCGTGCGAGTAGCAAAGATACTTGGTTGTCGCGAAGACGAAATTATTTTTACGGGTTCAGGCACCGAGAGTATCAATTTAGCAATTAAAGGACTTGCTTTTCGCGAAATAGCTAAAAACAAGGGAAAAATAAACGGTGTTTTTATAACACAAAAAACAGAACACCACGCTGTACTTGAAACAATGGAGTGGCTACGAAAATTTGGTTTTGAAGTAATAGAAATAAATGTTGACAAAGACGGAATAATTAATCTAAAAGAACTCAAAAAAGTGTTAGCGAAAAATACGGAAGAAGGACGAAAGGTTTTGCTTGTTAGTGTGATGTACGCAAACAACGAAATCGGAGTAATCCAACCAATAAAAGAAATTTCAAAAATTTGTAAAAAATACAATGTATTGTTACATAGTGATGCTTGTCAAGGCGCAGAGTACTTACCACTAGATGTTGATGAGCTTGGTGTTGACTTGATGACTATTAATGGAAGCAAGATTTATGCATTCAAAGGAACTGGTTTGTTATACAAGAAAAGTGGAATCGAACTCGACTCATTGATTCATGGCGGCGGACACGAAAATGGTTTGCGCGCAGGAACCGAGAATGTTGCAGGAATGATTGGTTTAGCAAAAGCACTCGAACTTGCTAAAAAAGAAAAGCGAAGCGAAAGTGCTCGCTTGAAAAAACTACGAAATTACATGATAAAAAGAATAGAAAAAGAAATTCCGCAAGTTATACTAAATGGTTCAAGAAAAGAACGATTACCAAACAATGTTAATTTTAGTTTTGAAGGCGTTGAAGGAGAAAGTATTTTGCTACGATTAAACGAAGAAGGAATTCGAGTTAGTACTGGCTCGGCTTGTACCTCGCAATCACTTGAACCAAGCCATGTTCTAATGGCACTTGGTTTACCGCATGGTTTAGCACACGGGAGTATTCGTTTTTCTCTTGGAGCTGATACGACAAAAACCAAGATTGATTATACTATTCGCGAACTAAAAAAGACAATTAAATTTTTGAGAACGATAAGCCCAGAATGGAACGAGGTGAAAAAATGAAGGTTGAAGGAGAAGATTGGTTTTATTCAGGAAAAGTAAAAGAACACTTTGTTAATCCAAAAAACTTTTTGAAAGAAGCTAGAGAAGTAAAAGACTTTAACGCGTATGGAAAAGTTGGTAACATCAAATGCGGAGACGTAATGGAAATCTGGTTGAAAATTGAGAACGGAAAAATTAACGGAGTTAAATGGCGAACCTTTGGTTGTGCTTCTGCAATTGCCTCAACTTCAATGCTTTCAGAAATGTTGCTTGAGAAAGGCGGGATGAAAATCGTCGATGCACTCAAGATCACCGGAAAAGATATTATGACACGATTAGGTGGTTTACCCGCAATAAAAGTTCATTGCTCTGTTCTTGGTGACGAAGCCCTACGCGAAGCAATTAAAGACTTTGATAGTAAGAAATAAAAAGAACCGAAGCACTAATTCTAGTATGGTTGAGGATTCATTAGAAGTTGCTTTGAATAGAAGTATTGCACGAGAAAGAACATTAAGAGAAAATTTGACTAGAATAAAAAAAAGCGGATCGCCTATAGCCATTTTAAATGCATCAATCCGATACAAGGAAATACATTTACAAACACTTGCTTTTCGAATTGAAAAAGAAAAAAGAAAGAAAACTACAGGATGGGAAAAAAGAAAACAAAAGCATGAACAGGATCGCACTAAAACCAGAACAGATGCCAGAGCATTACAAGATTCCGTTAAACTGTTGCGTCCAGCACGTAGACAAAAGCCTATCAGAAAGATTCACAGACCCCGGCCTGGTCCAAAAAGATAAATAACTAATTTTTTAAATGTCTTCAAGCACTGGCATTGACCCCTCAAAAAGAATTTAAACGAACAAAAACCATGTTCTATATGTCTTTTGAAATTGATAAAAAAGAATTACTTACACAAATAAAACAAAAAGGATATGTTAAATTAGCAAAAGAATTACACATCGGAAAAACCACATTATTTCGAAAAATGAAAGAATATAACTTAACTACAAAACAAAAACCTTGGACAACCACTGAAAAAGAAATCATTAAAAAATATTATTTCGATGGAACCAAATTGTTCTCGCTTTTACCACAAAGAACGCCCTGTGCAATCTACCATATTGCACATAAAATGAAAATTCATCGACATGTAAAACCACGAAAATATACATTGAACACCAAATTCTTTTCAAAATTCAACCCTACAAGCAGTTATGTGTTGGGCTGGTTGTATAGCGATGGAAATATAACAAAGGATCTTCGAACGGCACGATTACATTTACAGAAGAAAGATGTTACAATTTTGAAAAAAATAAAATGTGTTATGAATAGTAACCAACCAATATATTACAATGCTAATGCTGTTGAATTAAAACTCCATAGTACCCTCATGGTAAAAACATTACGTGGTTTGGGTTGTGTTGAAAGAAAAAGTAAAAAAATTACATTTCCAAAAAATATACCAAAAAGATATCATCGCGCATTTATCCGCGGATATTTTGATGGCGATGGCAGTATAATGTTTAACAAGCCAAACACTATAAAAGTTAATTTCTCTGGAAATAGAAAATTTATCGAACAGCTAAATAAAATTATTAATGCCGATGTTTGTATCCCTATTGCAAAATTAATTGAAAATAGAAAAAAAGAGCATTCTTCGGTTTGGATGATTTATTTTTATGGCGACAATGCAAGAAAATTATGTAAATGGATGTACCAAGATTCAAACAGATTATATTTAAATAGAAAGCATGATAGATATATTAGACATCTAAGACTACGTGGTGAAAAGATATGATAGAACTTGTTCAATATATAGTTGTTAATGCTCAAATCAGCATGGATTGTGGGAAAAAGTGCAGCCAAGTCGCACACGCAAGCGTATCCGTTCTTGACAAAGTTGACAAAAAGATAGTTGACGAATGGAAAGCAAGCGGAATGAAAAAAGTTGTTTTAAAAGTGCATAGCACAGACGAACTAGTAGAATTATTTCAAACGGTTAAAAACGCAGGTTTACCTGCCGCATTAATTACAGATGCTGGCCGAACACAGGTTGCTAGCGGAAGCAAAACTGCTTTTGCTTGTGGACCAGTTGACGAAGAAGAAGCAAAAATATATTTTTCTGAACTAAAACTCCTTTAGAAGAATTTAAAAGAATTAAAAACCTATTCTGATTATGTCACAAGGATTTATGAAACAAATCAATTCGCTTGTATATGCGAGTGATTTGATGATAGAAGTTCTCGATGCGAGATTTCCTGAGCGAACTAGAAACATAAATATAGAAAATCGGATACTTGAAAAAGAAAAAGCATTACTCATTGTTTTGAACAAAGCCGATTTGGCCGATAAAACAGAACTTGAAAAAGAAAAGAAACGACTAATAAAAGAAACAAAAGCTAGAGTTGTTTTTGTTAGTGCAAAAGAAAAAAATGGTGTTAGGTTACTTAAAAGAGAAATAGCAATTGTAAAAGGAAAACGAACCGAGCTAATTATTGGTTTACTTGGATATCCAAACGCAGGTAAAAGCACTTTGATAAATGCATTAAGTGGAAAAGGGAAGGGAAAAGTAAAAACTTCTAGCAAAGCCGGTTATACTCGAGGCTTACAAAAAATAAAAATTAGTGAAGGCGTTTATTTGATCGATGCCCCCGGAATTATCCCTTACAATGTACGCGACGAATTCGAACTTTTTATTGTTGGAGCAAAAAATGCTAACCAACTAAAAGACATTGAGAGTGCAGCATTAAGACTTATAACTGAACTTGCCGAAAAAATAAAAAAAGAATTTAAAGTTAAAAGCACAGAAGACATGGAAATCCTTGAAGAGATCGCTCTATCAAAAAGATTTTTAGCAAGCGGTGGCAAAGCCGATACACAAAAAGCAGCTAGATTCTTACTTGAAAAATACGATAAGAACGAATTATAAAAAGATTAGAGTTGTTCTGCTAGTTCGATTAATTGTTTTAATAGTACTTTTTGCTTCAAAGACTTTTCATTAGCTAAACGAAGTTTTAGTTCGTACAAAATCTCTTCATTATTAACTCTCATAATATAATACTGAAAAAGAAGCATTATAAACCAAACTAAAAAGTCATAATTGGCTTTGTTTTCCAATGATAACTTCTAAATCCGTGTGATGTATAAAAGCGTCGTGAAGAGAAAGCATGTAGTTTTTGGGCGTTTTGTGGAAGTGCTTGGCATCAACAAAAAGCCAACCTTTGCGAGGAACCTTCCAAGCAATAACAAATATGGCTCCTGCGATTTTTGCCCACCCACTTTCTTCATCCATATTTCTATGAGGAATCGCTAAATAATTCCCTTTAATCGCTTTACATTCAAAAGCAATTATCTTTCCTTTTAAAAGAGCAACAACATCTGGGCACGGTAAAGGATTTACTCCACTACCTGCTACTCGAAGAACTGCAAAACCTTTTTTGTCAAGAATTTTAATTAGTTCGCGCTCAGCGTTCGCACCTTTTCTGTAATGAGTCATACCATAAATAGAACAAAGAAATAGAAAAACTTTGGCTTTATTTAAGCTTTTTTTGCCTTCGTAATGCTCGACCCGCAGCTATCCCCGTAATTTCGCCTCCAGGAATGCCATGTCTCTGAATTCTAGTCTGCCCGCGTTTTGAAGCTAATAGGCGTGAACTTAACACGCCAGAGTCTCTATTTCGTCTTCTATGATCCAATAATCGCGATATAATCGACATAGTAATCTTTATATTCTCTTCATTTAATAACTTTTCTAAGAATTAGGAATTGTTTAATTAATGAAGACAAGATTGAAATTGAAGATTTCAACAGGAAAACAAGAGTTCTGCGCGAAGTGGGACGATTTAAATGAAAGATTATTAGTTGAAATTACAAGTAATCCGCAAAAAGGACAAGCAAATAAAGAGATTTTAAAAGAATTAAAAAAATTATTTGAAACAGAAACAAAGCTTATCTCAGGATTTAAAAGTAAAGAAAAAATTGTTGAAGTAAATGCTTCAAAAGAAGAAGTGTTTAACAAAATCAAACAAAACTAATTCTGTCAAAAATAAAAACAACACAAAAAAGGAAGTGAAATAAAATGGCAAAAACATATTTGAATACAGTAAAGTATGAAATACAAGCAGTATACGAAATTACTGGCGTAGTAGAAAAACCAGATATCGTGGGAGCGTTATTTGGGCAAAGTGAAGGTCTGTTAGGACAAGATATGGACTTAAAAGAATTACAACAAAACGGTAAACTAGGAAGAATAGAAATTACTGTGAAAAAAGGTAAAGGGACTACAAGCGGAGAAATAACTATCCCGTCATCTCTTGACCAAGTAAAAACAAGTATTCTTGGAGCGACAATTGAAAGCGTGGACAAAGTTGGTCCGTGCGAAGCAAAAATACAAATAAAAAAGATTATCGACACAAGAAAAGAAAAAAGAGAACATATTACTGACAGAGCAAAAGAACTCTTAAAGAAAATGCAAAAGTTCGAAGGAGTAGAAAGCGAAGAATTAGCTGAAACAATAAAAGCTGGTGTTCGAAAAGGAAAGATTGTGAAACTAAATGGTTTGGAAGCAGGTCCCGAAGTAGAAACAAGTAAGAACATTATTATTGTTGAAGGTAGAGCAGACGTTTTGAAACTATTAAGTTACGGAATCAATACGGTAGTAGCAATGAACGGAAGCAATATCTCAAAAGAACTAATTACTTTATGCAAAGACAAAGAAATAACAGTTTTAATCGATGGTGATCGGGGCGGAGACTTAAATATTAAGAAACTCGCTTCATTAACAAAGATTGATTTTGTTGCAAGAGCTCCTGATGGAAAAGAAGTAGAAGAACTAACTCAAAAAGAAATTCTACAAGCTTTGAAAAGACGCGTAGAATATTCTCCAAGAGAAAGAGCTCCTCGACAAAGTAGAGACACACATCAACGAAGTGATTCTCGCGAAAGAGGAAACTATCAAAGAAGTAATTATCAACGCGACAATCGCGAGAGTGGTTTTAGATCAAGAAACAATTTCAGATCAAGAGACGATCATAAACCAAGAGGAGATTATCGATCAAGAGATGAATTTAAACCACGAGACGGTTTTAGATCAAGAGACGATCGAAGAGATCAAAGATCAGGCGGTTCGTACGGAGAAAGATTTGATCCATTCAAAAACAATTTCCGAAAACCAACTACAAAAACTGTGGAAGTGAAAACAATAAAAACTGAAAGAGTTTCGGTAAAAGAAAAAGTACCTGTTAAAAAAGCAACTACAAGCACTCCAAAAGCAATCCAATCACTTGGAAAAGATTTTGGAAAAATCAAGGGAAGTTTGAAAGCAAGATTCCTTGATAGCAAACAAAAGAAAATCAAGGATGTTACAGTCAAAGACATGATTGAAGCACTTGGAAAAAGCAGGAAAAAAGTTGATACTGTAATGTTTGACGGAATAATCACTAAAAGATTATTAGACGCTGCAGAAAAGAAAGGCGTAAAAAACATTGTTGGAATCAGGAAAGGAACTGCAAAATCAGATAAAGTAAAAACATATGCTTTATAGAACTAAAAAAATAAAGATTGAATAGGATAGTTTCCTATTCAATTATTTTCTTTTTTTCTTAACTTTCTTTTTAATTGGTTTAGGTTTTCCTAACGGTATTTCTACTTGTTCCACTGGAACAACTATGCTTGCACTATTAAACAAGAATAATGCAAATAAGAATACTATTGCCCAACCAAAGAACACACTAACCGGAGTTAGAAACGCAGTCCACTTTTGTCTAGACGTAATATACTTTTGATTACCTTGTACTTGCGCACCCGTTATATCACGAAACGACTCTTTACAATCCTGATACTTTAACTCTGAAAGAACAGCTGAAATTCCGGTTGAATCAGTTTCTAGACTATACGCATCGTCTACGCACTCATTAAAACCTTTTATTGATTGCCAAGAATCAAACATTACTGCTCCAGATTGTATAAGCATTAGAACTGATATTACTACTAAAAACGCACCAATCATCTTTGGTAACTGAGCATTCTTAGAACCAATTTTAAATAAAACTAATTTTCTCATATAATCACCTGCACAAATAAACAGAAAACTCCTATTTAAGCTTTTTTAAATGTTAAAAAGTCAAGGTTTAAAAAGAAAATGTTAGAATTCTTATCTAATGGGCCGGTAGCTTAGTGGTTATGGCGTCGCCCTTACAAGGCGAAGGTCGAGAGTTCGACTCTCTCTCGGCCCACTTATTCTTAATATATGCCAACCACTTCAGATTTTTATTTCAAAAGAAGAATCATCAAAAAGCTTCCAATTGCTGCAATGATCAAACCGACGTGTAAACTAAGTGTTGCAAGAGAAATTAGCATACAAGTCATTACACCTAAGTGAATCATTACTTCTCGGTAGATAATATAGTTCACTGCGTTTTCTCCAGCATTTGCATAAGATGTTGCATCAACAGAAATCTCGGCCGATGGTTTTACTAGCCCATGAATTGCATCAATAATAAATGCAAAAATTGTTGTGCTTACAAGCAAACGAGCAATCCACAGTACGCCTCCAACAAATATTGAACTCGAAATAAAATTCTTTTTATTTTTATCAAAAAATGAGCCAAAAACAATTGTTGCAATAAATGAGAACGCTAATAATGTAGTAGTAATCAATCCAAGAGTAACATAACTTCCGACTATTGAAAACAAAATAAGTGGCCAGAATACTGTAAATCCCCTAGCATAAAGCCCATAACCAAAATACCCCGTCGAATGATGTTTATTTCGATTTGCAAAAATCTTTTTAATAGAAAAATCAACACTCTCTTTTTTGTCTTTTGTAAGTAGAAGAGGAATTACCGAAGCTAACAATATTAAAATAACAAAGTTTAATAGATAATTAAAATTTAGATAAACAACTACCAAACCACCTATAACTGGCGCTGCTGCGGAAAGCAAAGAGGTTATCACACTTCCAATCGCAACTTCTTTTCCTTTACTACCATCATCACTATTCTCAGCAAAATCAGAGTGAAATGCCAACCAAAATATTCCGCTATATGCCCCGCCAATAGCTCCAATAATAAAAATCGGAATTGGTATTGATTCTAGCAAAAACAACAATACAAAATAAAGTATAATTAATGGTTGAGAAAAAATTATTGTGTGTTTAAGCCCAATTTTTGAAGACAAATAAGCAGCCGGGACAAGCGCTAAGATATGACAAAAACTACTCGCTGTAAAAAATAAAAAAACATCAAATAATGGGTAACCTAAATTTAACAAAAATAATGGGATAAAAATTGATATCAAACCAAAAGAAAATGCGCGAAGCCCCAGATTAATGTATAATTCATCAATTTCTTTGTTTTGTAATAAATGAAAGTGCTTATGTGCATCCATTACAAAAAAACTACTCGCGGGAATATAATAGTTTGCTCTAGGAGCCAAAAAGCAAATAATAAAGAATAAGAAAATACTATTTAATTAGTATGAAAAAAATAGTTTTTTTACTAGTATTAATGTTGTTAGCATTCACTGTTTTCGCAGAAGACTTTTATCCAACTACCATATCAGGACTAGAAACGCAGGCAAGGCTTTGGGGAGACGGAACAATAACTGGTTTAAAACTAGGAGAAGAAGTTACTATACAAACCCTTACTTTCCAAGAATCGGACTTTCAAGAAGTTAGTGTTGTGAAAGAAGTACTACATATTAATGGAAAAGAAATCCTGCCAGAATATGTTCTTGACGAATTCAACAATAAATATGTTAAATTCACAATTAGCGAAAATGGTTCTTTTGTGTATGAGTTGATTGCAGACATAAAAACACAAGCACTTGTTTTTGAAATAAGTGATTATATTATTGGACAAACCCCTACAAATCTAGATAGTTTTCTAAAGAAAAGTGAAACTATTGAAAGCGAATCAAGTGAGATTATTACTGTTGCTGCACACAAACTCAATTCCAATAGCTTTTTGGAAACACTTAATGAAACAATCTTTTGGGTAAATGATTACGTTGAATATGCTCGCGATAATGAATTTCAAATATATTATTTACAACAACGCTCATCCATTGAAACATTGTTATCAAAAAAAGGCGTGTGTGACGAATTTTCTAACCTTGCCGCAGGAATACTAAGAGCAAAAGGTATTCCAACACGATTAGCAACAGGACTAAGCTTTGATGGTAGTAGATGGGGAAGTCACGCATGGTTAGAAGTATATCATAACGAGGTTGGATGGATTCCAAGCGACCCTACGTTTCGTGAATCTGGTTTTGTTGATGCCGCACACATAAGAATTGGATCATTTAATGATGTTACTTTGTCACAAGTCAAAGCCGTTTATCCAAGTACTGCCGAAATTATATTTAACACAAATAAATTACCTGAAGTAACTATTCAAAGCAAAGAATATTTTTCTCACGTGACACTTACTGCTGTGGATAGTGAACTCAAATCAGATAAATGGAATGAAATTAGTTTAAAAGTTAAAAATAATACTGATGGCACGATTACCGCTCCGATTAGAGTTAGAACAAATGAGGCAAAACGACTAGGCATAACAAAAGTTGCATGTTTAGACTTGACAGATTGTTTGTTTGTTGACGAAACAAAAAAGTCTGTTACGCTTTTACCTGGAGAAGAACAAGAAATTACCTTTGGTTTTTATCCAGATATTGATTTAAAAGAAAATGAATTTCTTACTACCGAATTGATTTTTGATTCACTTGCAGAACCACTAAAACATGAAATTGTCATTAAGTATGGTGCACCCATAGATAATGGGGGAGTCACGGTAAAAGATTTGACTCCTATTACAACTACTGAAAAACTGTTGCTTGAGATACTTGTTGGGAATAATAAACCCAGAGAAAGCGCGATTTCAATTAGTTTAACTGGAACCGATACAAACTTTCTTTGGAACGAAACACTTAATCCATTTGAACTTGCAAACTTTAGAAAAGAAGTTCTATTAAAATCAAAACAATTTGTTGTTACAATTGAAACTGAAAGCGAAGTTTATAGCCAAACTATTTATCCAATAATTCGAACTGCCTCCGTGCCCACGAACTCAAATAACACAGTAGTTATACAAAAACTTCCTAGTAAAATTGATTCAGATCCAGTAAAGACCGTTTTTGAAAATCCTGAACTAATCCTACTAGGCGCACTAATTATTGTAGCCTTTGTTTTGTTACTAGTAATTGCAATGAGAAAACGCTATGTTTAAGCTTAAATTTAAAAGCAATTTCCAAGACGATTTAATCAATAGCTTGCAAAGCAGGCATAGACAAAATGAAGTGCGCGACCGTAGTCTAGTGGTTATGATTCTACCTTGCCAAGGTAGGGGCTCGGGTTCAATTCCCGGCGGTCGCATAAATAAACAATTAATCCGAATTGATGATTACATGGGAAAAGTTATTGTAAAAAAATCTAAGATTGAAGGCACGGGTGCGTTCGCTACACAAGATTTCAAAAAAGGAGACATTGTTATTAAGTGGGACACGTCACACAAAGTCCATCCAGATGAAATATCAAAGCTTTCTGAAGAAGAAAAACAACACACTGCGTTTATGGGCAAAGAAGTATTTTTACAACAAGCCCCCGCCAAATATGTAAATCATTCTTGTGAACCAAATACGCACGTAAAAGATTTTTGTGATGTTGCGATAAAAGATATAAAAAAAGGCGAAGAAATCACCTCGGATTATTCAGAATGTTTAGGTGTTGACGAAGTAATAATTTGTACTTGTGGGAGTAAAAACTGTAAAAAAGTAATCAAAAAGTAACTTAGTTAAATCCAGTTTAAAAGAACCAAATATACAAAAAGTATATCCCTATAATAAAAATTATTACCCCGACTAGTTTCATCAAAAAGAGTTTTAGTTTTAGCGGGATGGTTAAAGACTTTATTTTTTCATCTGCTTCGTCTTGGAATAAAATCTTTGCTTTCTTATTTTTTCTATGCGCTCTTACCGAATCAAATAAGGGCACTAAACCGAGTAAGCGTTTGGGGATAAAGAAATACCATATGCCAAAGTAAGTGAAAAAGAATCCTGCAGAAATAATTGCGTCGACAAAAAGAGTTAGGATAAACGCGAATCCCCCTCCAAAAATGCAGAGAATATTCATTGCTAAGAAATTCTTTTTTCTATTCATAAATTAAAATAAGTTACTTTCGTTTTTTAGTTGTTTTCTTTTTCACTTTTGTCTTGGTTTTTCTCTTTGATACTTTTTTAGCTTTTTTCTTCAGCTTCTTTTTAACCTTTTTCTTAACAACTTTTTTCTTTGCTTTTATCTTGGGAGCAACTACACGTTTTGCAAGAATTCGTTTTATCCTTCTAGAAGAATGCGCTTCTTTTCTTATTTGAGAATAAATTTCTATTACTGCAAAATAATATCCAACAACAACTGGTGCTAAAGCAAATATCTGCGCGAAATTAACTGCGATTTTATAAGCGATAGGATTTGTAAAATAATTCAATAATATTATGTGGAGGATTGCTCCAAGAATAATTGATATTACTATAAACAAAACAAACAATGCCGCTAACGCAAATATTAAACCAATTAGAATCTTCCAAAACTTTTTGTGAGTTAAATGCCAAGACTCTTTAATAGTCTTTTTTATTGTAAAATTATGATTATAAAAAACTGTTACAGAGAATAATAGTCTTATCGAATTGTAAATTACTATTGCGACGTAACAAATAAGGAAAAATATCAGAGCAGCAGATATAAACATACTTTGAACGGATAAAGAATATACATATAGTAAAGGAATTCCAAATAACAACAATAGTTGTGTTACTCTATACGCTTTGTGAATATTCCAAACTAGAATATACCATAATTCAAGAATTATTAAAAATATTGTATCAATAAATTTTCCAAGAGACAGTTTTTCAACACTAAACGAATTGTGGCCTAATGTGTGACAAGTTAAAACAATTAATGCCAAGATCAATGCAATATACATTATGCCAATTAATCCATTAACTATCCAAAGTACTTCTTGTGAGTACCAACCTATCCCTACTGCAACCGGAACAAAAACTAGTGCAAAAAAAGATAGCCAAAAGAACACCAAAAACCACGCAAGTTTTTCTAGCGAAAACCAATTGTAGGTAGCACTAATTATGCAATCATAATCCATGCAATAAGTAGGCTATTGTTGTTTTTAAATTTTTTTAATGAAGCACTTTGTCTAATAGTGGTTTTATTTGTTCAAAAACTTTTGGCACCGGTACATTTGCGTCAATTATTTGTATATTCTCACTTGGTAGATTATTTGGTAGATCTAAAAAATATTTTCGCAAATCGGTGATGAAATCAAGTTCTCGAAATTTATCCGAATCTTGTCTTTTTTCATCTCTTGCATAAGAGATTCTCTTGTAACCTTCTTTTGGTGAAACGTCCATTATCAAAGCTAGGTCTGGAGCTAAAAAATCTTTGTGCGAAGCAAAAACTTTTTCAAAATCTGTTCCTTGCACTGTTTGGTACGCGATTGAAGAATATTTGTATCTATCACAAATAACAACAAAATCTCTTTCAAGTAACGGCTTAATTACATTTTCAATATGCCATGCTCGATCATCAACAAATGCCTGGAATAATTCTTCTTTACAATCAACACTTGTTTTTTGTTTTTTTAGTAGTTCACGAACCTTTAATCCATGCGGACCATTAGTTGGTTCATCAGTTACCAAAATATTATCATATTTCTTTGATTTATCAAAAATATAATCAAAAGTCCTTTTTATTTGAGTTCCTTTACCGCTACCAGGTAAACCATCAAAAACAATAAACGTTCCCATCTAATCACTTCCGAAAACTTTTTTTACTCTTTCATGAATCATTTCGTGAATTTCTTCGATTGAAAGTAATTTGTTGTCTTTAACACAATCAATTTTCTGCCAACCACTTTTTTCTATATTCCTCATGTACTCATTGAAAACATTTTTTTGAAATACAAAATCATCTTCATGTTGATCTTTTTTCTCTCCTTTCTTATATTCTTCAGCATTATCATCATTATCTAGTAAGCCTTTAGCAATTTCTGGATCAACAGTTAAAACAATAGTCAAATCAGGTTGTGGTAGATGAGTACAAACATCTTTAATCCACCGCCAAACACTTTCTTTTCGGCTTTCTTCTGTCAATGCAACTTGATACGTTAGAGTCGATGAAAAAAAACGAGACAACACAATTGTTTTACCTTCTGCCAACGCTGTTTCCATTTCTTTTTTTGAATTATAAAAGTCTGTCATATAGAGCATAGCAATAAATTCCGGAGCCAAATCTTCTTTTTTACCAAATTTTCCCATTAGATAATCATCAACAACTTCACCAAACAAATTACCATGTTTCGGAAAATGATATTGAACTATTTTCTGCCCTTCCGCAGTTAAACGTTCGATTAGTTTGTTATATTGCGTGGTTTTTCCACTACTGTCAGTCCCCTCTAACACAATTAATTTTCCCTTCAAGGCATCACCTATAAAATAAATGCATTCTCCTTAATAAAAACTTCCCGTGAATTTTTTGGAAAAGTCAACATTTAAAAATGAAACTCAAGAGAATTGTATTAGTTGCGCAAAGCCAAGCTTTGTTGTTTAGAAACGCGTCCATGATGTAGTGGTAGCATGTGAGCCTTCCATAAGCTTTTTTCCTCTTTGAGGCAAAAGCTTAAGCAAAAATTGCTTTTGGAGCTAGCTTTTCGCCGGGGTTCGAGTCCCCGTGGGCGCACTTCTTTTTATATTTGTATTTCCGCATTAAAAAAGCTTTAAATTGATTAGAACCTATTATTGTATATGCCTAAACTTAAATGGAGAAACCCTTTTTCGACAAAAAAGAAAACTCGTTCTGCGGCTCCAAAGATTTTAACTTCGCATAAAATTCAAAAACCCGCGTATGAGCTTGGCAGATATCATGACGCGTTGACTGGTTTGCATGTAGGGCAAACAATAAGAATATTTGTTAAAACTTCGCGCTTACATCCTGCGAAACAAAGGTTTGGAAAAATAATTGGCTTTGACGAAAGCAACAGACTTATTTTAGAGTTCTTAGGACGACGAATACATATTTCAAAATCTGCTATTGTAAGCCGTCCTAATGCACATTTACCAACAGAAAAAGAAATGCGAAAAGCCGAACGCATAGCTAGGAATAGAAAAGACACTCGACCAAGAGCCGAGATACCCACTCAACCCACAACTGAAAAAATCTAAAAGCAATAACTATAAACTGATTCTAGCTATTTTCTAATATGAAAAAGATGAATGCAAAGCAAAAACTTGCTCTTGAACGGATATACCGTTTATTTGAATTAGCAACAAAAGAGAAAGATACTAAACTACAGAAGCGATACGTATCTCTCGCTAAAAAAATCGGTGAACGCGTTAATGTGAGTATTCCAACTGAATTAAAACAGGCTTTTTGTAAGAAATGCTTTTCTATGAATATCAAAACCGAGAAAAAAGCCCCTTTTTTGATTGTTACTTGTAAAGAATGTAAAACCACTAAGAAATTTGGTTTAGACGTGAAATAACAGCTAAATCGCACATTTAAGCAATAAAACGCGGATTTGTGCTTTCTGTCCATTGCGTTCGCAATGGGCAAATTCTTCGCTCCCGTGCTAGTGAAACCAAAGTTTCATGCATCACACGAAGCTTTGCTTCGTTAGACTCGGCGAAAGGAGCGTTTATAAACCTTTTTTCTAGGATATTCTTTATTGAGTTGCTTATAGCTCTTCTTCGGAATTGAGCAAGTAACACTGAAAAGTGAAAAAGGTGATTAATTGGGTATATATGACGTTCCAGCAAAGTACTTGATAGAAGAGACTGCACAAAAATTAAAAGGTGAAATAGAGCAACCCGCGTTTGTTTCATACGCAAAAACAGGAGTTAACCGAGAAAGATCTCCACAAAGAGAAGATTGGTTTTATGTTAGAATGGGAAGTATTCTTTACCGAACTTTTAAATGGAATGTTATTGGAACAGAAGGTTTACGAACTTATTATGGTGGACGCAAAAGACGAGGTCTAAAAACCGAACATCATTACAAGGCAAGTGGAAAAGTTATTAGAAGTGCTGTACAGGCTCTTGAAAAAGCAGGTTATTTAGAAAAAGCAAAGCCAAAGGGGCGAAAAATCACTGGAAAAGGACAAAAATTGTTGAACGAAACTTCAAAAATTGTTGTAAAAAACCTTGAAGCAGGAAAATATGTTAAAAAAATTAGAGTAGTAAAAGAAGATGCTAAAGCAAAAGCTACTAAAGAAGCATTAAAAGAGCGAGATAGAAAAGACGCACCTAAAAAAGAAGAGAAAGGATTCAAGAAAGGTGGCAAGAAATGAGTAGCAATAAAGAACAAGACTTCAAAGACTTTCAAATTAGTGAAAGAAAGAAAACCGGTTCTGGTTTAACTAATGCCCCTGTGTGGTTAATGCAAAAAGCAGGCAAACGAATTTGGAATAGTAAACAAAAAAGAACTTGGAAGAATGTTGATATTGGAAAAAAACACGTAAAACACAAAACAGGACAAGCCAAAATAACAAAGAAAAGTGGAGATCATAAATAGGTGAGCGAGTATGGTTAAAGAATTCAAAGAAAAGATAATAACAGTTAATTTGACAAAGGCTTTTGACAAGCCAGTTACAAAAAGAGCTAAATCGGCTTTGTACATCCTAAAAAAAGGAGTTACAAAAGAAACTAGAATTGACTCAATTAAAATATCAAATAAAGTTAATGAATTCTTATGGGAAAAAGGACTTTTTAAAAGTAAGAGAAAAATAACCGTTAAACTAGTAAAAAACAAAGAAGGAATTGATGTTTATTTACCTGATGAAAAAGTAATTGTTAAAACCGAGGCGAAAAAGAAAAAAGAACCGCAAACAAAACAAGAACAAGTTAAAGCAAAGCTAGAAGAACTACAAAAGGGTTCTAAAAAAGAAGAGAAAAAGACAGACGCGGTGAAAGAAGAAGCTAAAACTACTAAAAAAGAAGAAGTTCTAAAAGTTGAAGAAACAAAAGAAGCGCCTGTTGACAACAAGAAAGAATGACTAATGAATAGATTATTAGAATTATGAATATCAAAAAAATAAAATTGTTAGGTTCTAATTACATCGGATTGTTTTCAGTAACTAATGATAAGTTATGCTTTGTTCCAAGAACGATTGAAGAAAAAACTGCTAAAGAGATCGAAAAAATTCTCGATGTAAAAGTTGTAAAGATTGGAATATACAATAGTTCTTTGTTAGCCGTATTCTCAAAAATGAATAATAATGAAATATTCTTACCAAGCTATGCTGAAAGCAAAGAAATTGAGCAAATAGAAAAAGAGATTAAGGTTCGAGTAATCCATACTGAACACGCGCTTGGCAATTTAATGGAAATAAATGACACTCACGCAATTTTATCAAAAACACTTAGTGCAAACGATGTAAAACAAATCAATCAATCGAATTTAGACACAATACAAACGAATATTGCTAAAACCGATGCAATTGGTTCTTCAGTACTAATTACAAATAAAGCGTTTTTGATTAGTACAAATGCGTCAATGGAAGAAATTAAAAAGATTGAGCAAGAATTAAATATTATTGGCGGATCTTCAACAGCCAATATGGGAGATGCATTTATAAGAAACTCTGTATTAGCTAATATTAATGGAGTATTAATTGGAGAACAAACAACAGGACACGAAATTGCAAGAATTGACGAAGCATTAAACTGGGAGGAGAGAAAATGAAAATATTTGAAGCAACAGGAACATTTGATCACAAAGGAGAAAAACAAGTTTTTTCAAAACGAGTAAAGGCGGATAACGAAAAGGACGCTCGTGAACAAGTATTATGCTTAATTGGAAGCAAACAAAAGATTCCAAGAAGATTTATCGAAATAACAAAAATAGGAGAGGAAAAATAATGGAACAACAAGTTAACGAACAACAATTAGTTCAAATGATTAAACAAGAAGAAGCAAATCTTGCAAGTCGCGAAGACTATTTTATGAAACTACGAAATGTTTTAGGTGAAACAGTTAAATCTATTGACTCGCTAAAAGAAATTCAAAAAAAGCCTGGCAAAATTATTGTAAGACTTGGCGCAGGCATTTTAGTAGACGCAGAGATTAAGAATACGGATACTTGCAAGCGAACTTTTTCCGAAAGTGGTTTTCAAGAAACAAAAATAAGCGACACAGTAAAATGGTTAGAAGAAAAACGAGGGAATCTAGAAAGACAATTAGGGAAAATACAGGCTGATTTGGTGGCAAGTAAAAACAATATTGATCAATTAATTAGTGCAATAAAACAAATTGAAGCTGAAAAACAAAAAAACATTAGTGTGAAATAAAATGTTTGGTTTACTCAAAAAGAAACTTAATACGTTTAGTGATAAATTAAAAACTAATTTAAACAAAAAAGAAGAAGAACTTCCTGAAGAATCAAAAGAAATAATTGAAGAAAAACCAATTGTCCAAAGTAAGGAAAAAGAAGCCGCAGAAAAAATCGCTGAAAAAGCAAAGAAAACTGTTCAAAAAATTGAACAACCTATTTCTGAAGAACACCCCGCAGAAAAAAGCGATGGAACTATTGAGAACGAGGTTAGTGAGAAAGAAAAACGCGAAATCGAAAAACTAAGAAAAGAAATGGAAGAAGAACTAGAAGAATTCAAAGAAGATGTTACTGAAATTAAAGAAGAAAAAAGTGAAAAGGCTGTTGAAGCAAAAAAAGAAGAATTAATTGAAGAGATAGAAGACGATGAAGAGGAAGAAGAAGTTGTAACAGAAAAAACAAGAGATATTGATGTAAAACGAGTTGATGAAGATAAACGAGAATTAAAATCCAAGGTTAGTAAGGGTGGAAAAATTAAGGGCTTGTTTTCTGGAAAAGTTGAGGTAAAAGCAAGTGACGTAGAAGAATTACTATTCGAATTAGAACTAAGTTTGATTGAAGGAGATGTTGAACAAGATGCAGCACACGAAATTGTTGAAAAAATAAAAGCAAGACTTGTTGGAGAACGCGTTTCTACAAAAAATATTGACGAAATACTAAATAATTTAATAAAAGAGATTTTAACCGAAATGATGGAAACAAAACGAATTGATTTACTTGCTGAAATTAAAAAGAGTGAGAAACCATATAAGATTTTGATGTTAGGACCTAATGGAGCAGGAAAAACTACTTCTGTCGCAAAACTAACTAAGTACTTTCAAAAAAATGGTTTAACTTGTGTTTGGGCAGCAGCCGATACTTTTCGTGCTGGAGCAATCGACCAATTACAAATACATGCAGATAAGCTAGGTGTTAAAATTATTAAACAACAATATGGTGCTGATCCTGCTGCCGTTGCATTTGACGCAGTAAAAAGTGCAAAAGCAAGTGACGCAGACGTAGTTCTAATTGATACTGCGGGTCGACAAGAAACTAACAAGAATTTGATGGAAGAATTAAAAAAAATAGAACGCGTTGTTGGAACTAGCTTTAAAGTTTATGTTGGAGAAGCATTTACTGGACAAGGACTGCTTGATATGGCAAAAGAGTTTGACGCGGCACTTGGGATTGACGGTTTTATTCTAACAAAAATTGATACTGATGCTAAGGGTGGGACAACAATTTCTCTTTTGTATCGACTAAAAAAACCTATTTTATATGTAGGAACCGGACAAGAATATGAGGACTTCGAAGAGTTCTCACCAGAGTTTGTTTTAAATCGAATTATTTAATTTATTTTCTACGTATATGCTTCCTAAATCTTTGAAGTCTCGGATCATTTTGAACCGTTTCCACAATAGTAGAAATATTTCTCAATCTAATAATTTCAGCACGCGAAAGCTTGGCTGCGTTTGTATGTACTCTTCCACCTTGCTTTGAAGCATTTGCAATTCTTTCTTCATGACCTATAACTCCTACCTCGCGAGACCTAGCTCCGCTCGCGGTAAAATCTGATAACCTAAGCGTATTAATGACTCTTTCAGGAGATAGAGAACATTTAACACTTAACGCATTAATTGCACGCATCCATTGTTCGTGTTGTTTATTTGTGGGGTTCAAACCATATCTTTCTGCAATCATCACCCAATCAAACACATTAGCAAGTTTTTTACCTGAAGGTAAGTCCCTCTCAAACTTAACTACTGCAACTTTCGTTTTTTTAAGATGATTTGCTTGTCGTTGCATATGCCCAATTCCTAATGCACCAAGCAAAGTTAACCCAGCAGCGCCCAACGTAGTTTTAGTTTTCCATGACAAACGTTTAGGCGGTTCTCTAAAAGTAGTCATATTTGGTTGAAGTCCATCTCTTTCTAAGACCTTCTTAACAGAACGATTCATAATAACATTATTCACTAAAACAATATAAATACTTTAGTGCTAACCAAGAACTATAAACTAGTGTCCTCTAATTTTTTGTATTCTTTCTTTTAGTGGTGGATGAGTACTAAACAAAGACTTCATTAATAGTTTTTGTCCTCTTAGCGGATTCGAAATATATAAATGTGCAGTTGCTTTATTCGCAGCTTCTAGTTTTTCAGTATCCTTTTCAATTACTTCAAGAGCCGTTGCTAGTCCTTCTGGATTTCTTGTTAATTGTACTGCCGCAGCATCCGCAGAAAACTCTCTTTTTCTTGAAATTGTAAACGTAATCATCTTAGCAATTATGGGTGTTAGAATTGCAAGAATAATTGAAATTCCTAGCATTGCAAAAAATAGTCCGCCTGAATCACGTGAATTGGAACCGCCTAGTGAACCATAGAAAAATGTTCTAAAAATCATGTCTGAAAGAAGAACGGTTATTCCTACTAGTACTGTTGCTATAGTCATTGTTCGAACATCATAGCTTTTTATGTGAGAAAGTTCGTGCGCAATAACGCCTTGTAGTTGTGCACGATTAAGACGAGTCAAACAACCCATGGTTACACAAACTACTGCGTGCTCTGGATTTCTTCCAGTTGCAAAAGCATTTATTGCAGTATCGTTCATCACAAAAATCTTTGGTTTTGGTAAACCTGAAGCAACACAAAGTTCTTCAACTATGTTGTGGAGTTGTTTAAATTTTGCGACTGGTGCTTCTTTTGCTTTTGAAATCGACGTAACTATTTTATCCGAAGAATAATATGACGCAATTGCAAAAATAATTGTTAGGACACCAAAAATTGAGTAAAAGAAAATAAATCCTGCACCAAAATAC
>Ga0233441_1001036_pt1 | contig 27255 bp, 25 predicted proteins | sample SI_123_September_4_FD_182781 | JGI IMG/M metagenome (GOLD analysis project Ga0233441, IMG submission 182781) | Seawater microbial communities from Saanich Inlet, British Columbia, Canada - SI_123_September2016_135_MG | ecosystem: Environmental > Aquatic > Marine > Inlet | place: Canada: British...
AATAACAACTATTACAAAGTAAATGTTCTGTGCGAACCACAATTAGGGAAAAGAGGCTTATATCCTACTATATCTACCAAAACATCTGGCGCTATTGTAAAAAATATGATGAATTTCATTGCCTATGTCGATGGCAATAATGATTTAATTGATATTGCTAATATTATTGGTGTTCAAGCAGAAGAGCTGTTTGATATTGTTGATAAGATGAAAACGGCAAAACTTATTAAGATGGTGTAGTTAAAATAAATCAACAATAGTAATAACAAAGAGATTTTTTTTGCGTGAATATTGGTTTAAAATAACACTCATATTTTACACTGCTTATCTTAATATAAGCTTCTGCGGCGCGGTAGATTTTGTATAATTAACACTAAATAAATATTGTCTAAAATAATCCCAGTCATTCTTTCAGGTGGTTCAGGTACGCGTCTTTGGCCACTGTCTCGTAAAGAGCATCCTAAACAGTATTTGCCGCTAATAGGCGAGAATACTATGCTGCAAGAAACTATTCTGCGTCTTAACGGGTTAGATGGTATTACAAATCCGATTATCGTTTGTAATGTAGATCATCGTTTTTTAGTTGCAGAGCAGTGTCAGAAAATTGGTATTAAAAATCCAACAATATTATTAGAGCCTGTTGGCAAAAATACTGCCCCTGCAATAGCAGCTGCAGCAATACAATCATTAAAGGGTTTAAAGGAGCCTACATTGCTAGTTTTATCAGCCGATCATGTCATTCAAAATGTTGATGCTTTTCATCAAGCTATTAAAATTGCGAATCATCAGGCACAAAGTGGAAGTCTGGTTACTTTCGGTATTGTACCAACTAATGCAAATACCGGCTATGGTTATATCAAATTCTCAAAAGAGAACGATAATGGCGTATACAAGGTTGAAGATTTCGTTGAAAAACCAGATTTAAAAACTGCAGAATTTTACTTAGAGCAGGGTAGTTATCTATGGAACTCTGGCATGTTTATGTTCCAAGCTCACACCCTTATTGACGAGCTCACAATACATGCGCCTAATATTATTAAACTAGTTAATAATGCTGTTAATAATGCCACACAAGATCTAGATTTTATCCGTCTAGAAAAAAAATCCTTTGGATTATCTCCATCTGAATCTATCGATTATGCTCTTATGGAAAAATCCAATAATGTCGTAGTCGCTCCACTGGATGCAAAATGGAGCGATATTGGTGCTTGGCCAGCACTATATGATATCGGTACAAAAGATAACCAAGGTAACGTCATCAAAGGCGATGTTATTACTCAAGATACTACTAAGACTTACATAAATGCTGATCACCACATGGTTGTAGCCATAGGTGTGGATAATCTAATTATTGTAGATACACCTGATGTAACCTTTGTTGCTAGTCAAGATAAATCTCAAGAGGTGAAGGGTGTTGTCGAATCCTTGCAAGCCAGGGGTCGGTGTGAAAGCTTCGTACACCGAAAAGTTTTTCGTCCATGGGGTTGGTACGACTCTATTGAATCTGGGAAGCACTTCCAAGTAAAAAGATTGCGTATTAATCCTGGCGCTAAACTCTCACTACAAATGCACTATAAACGCGCAGAACATTGGGTGGTGGTGAGCGGAACAGCTACAGTTACTAATGGCGATCAGACATTCACCCTTAACAAAAGTGAATCTACTTATATTCCACTAGGCGTTATTCACGCCCTAGAAAATCAAACTAACGAGTTACTAGAAATTATCGAAGTACAAAGTGGTGTCTATTTAGGTGAAGATGATATTGTTAGATTTGAAGATATTTATGGTAGAGTTAAAGAGTAAAGCTTGACATTTCATCAATAGATAACATTTAAAGTGACTAGAGTAAGTATTAGTGATTAACTACAAGGAAAGGTAAAATATGAAACGAATATTGAAAAGTATTTATAGTCTATTAGTAATATTTGGGGTTGACCCTCTAAAAGCAATCCGCTCAATAAGGGGATTGCCCTACTATTTTCAAAATCTTCAACTATTAAAGAAGCAGAAGAGCTCTTCGGTGAAAGAATTCGCTTTTGGAAAGTTCTACCCCTGCCCTGCCGATAGATTCACTGATAGTGGTGAAGGTAAAGGTCATTACTTTCATCAGGATTTATTGGTAGCGAGAAGAGTTCACTATAACAGTCCAAGTACTCATGTTGATGTTGGTTCAAGAATTGATGGATTTGTAGCTCACGTAGCTTCCTTTCGTTTGATTGAAGTTCTTGATATTCGCCCATTGACTAGTGAAATTCCAAACGTAAAATTCACGCAAGCCGACTTAATGAAGGTCATAAAAAGTGATTTAGTTGAAAGTTGTGATTCATTGTCGTGTTTGCATGCTATGGAGCATTTTGGTTTAGGAAGATACGGAGATTCAGTGAATTACGATGGCTACCTTCTAGGATTAAATAACTTGTATCATATCTTAAAGAAAGGCGGTAAACTCTATTTTTCAGTTCCCATTGGTCCGCAACGAATTGAATTCGATGCACATAGAGTTTTTTCTTTAAATTACCTATTGGAGTTGTTTGATGGTAAATACCAAATAGACCACTTTTCATTTGTTGATGATCAAGGTGACTTACATGAAAGCGTTTCGATGACAGAAGCGAATAAAAAGAATAGCTTTGGCTGTGTATTTGGCTGTGGCATTTTCGAAATGACAAAAATATGAGTAATGATAAATATCTTGAAAAAACTATAAACGCGCAGAACATTGGGTGGTGGTGAGCGGAACAGCTACAGTTACTAATGGCGATCAGACATTCACCCTTAACAAAAGTGAATCTACTTATATTCCACTAGGCGTTATTCACGCCCTAGAAAATCAAACTAACGAGTTACTAGAAATTATCGAAGTACAAAGTGGTGTCTATTTAGGTGAAGATGATATTGTTAGATTTGAAGATATTTATGGTAGAGTTAAAGAGTAAAGCTTGACATTTCATCAATAGATAACATTTAAAGTGACTAGAGTAAGTATTAGTGATTAACTACAAGGAAAGGTAAAATATGAAACGAATATTGAAAAGTATTTACAAGTCTATTGCTGGCTTCATAAATAAATATTAAAATGAAAAAAATACTACAACCATCAAACACAATAACAATAAATAATAAAGATATTAGTCATAATTCTCCAGTATATTTTATTGCTGAAATTGGCTCAAATTTTGACAATGATATGGGGCGAGCTAAAGAGTTGATATATATGGCGAAAGAGTCAGGTGCAGATGCTGCTAAATTTCAACATTACACGGCAAATTCGTTAGTTAGTGATAACGGGTTTAAAAAACTTTCTAATAATAAGTCACATCAATCTTCATGGAATAAGTCGGTTTATGAAACGTATGAGTTAGCATCCTTAAACAGGGATTGGACAAATATTTTGCACGAGACATGTGAAAGTGCTGGATTGTCATTTCTTACAAGTCCATATTCGTTTGAACTTGTTGACTTTGTCAACCAATATGTTCCAGCATATAAAATTGGTTCAGGTGATATTACCTGGATCGAAATTATTCAATATATAGCCTCTAAGGGCAAACCAGTAATTTTAGCAACTGGAGCATCCTCTTTTACGGATGTATGTAGAGCAGTTGATGCAATTCTTGCTATAACTTCAGATATTATACTACTTCAATGTAATACTAATTACACAGCAAGTAGTGGTAATTTCTCTCACCTTCAATTGAAAGTTATTTCTGAATATCAAAAACAATACCCGGGAATAGTTACTGGGTTAAGTGATCATATGCCTGGCCATGTTCCTGTTCTTGGCGCTGTAGCACTTGGCGCTAGAGTTATAGAGAAGCATTTTACCGATTCAAATGAAAGACCTGGTCCAGACCATGCTTTTGCTATGACCCCTCATACATGGAGAGAAATGGTGGATAGAACTAGAGAATTGGAGGAAGCCATGGGCAGTACTTATAAAAAAATTGAAAACAATGAGTTGGAAACTTCAATATTGCAACGCCGTAGCATATTTTCTAAAAACAAGATTGAAAAGAACTCAATAATAACAAAAGAGGACCTTGTAATTTTAAGGCCATGTCCAAATGGCAGTATCGAACCATTTGAATTAAATAATGTAGTAAATAAAGTTGCGCAAAAAGATATACCAGCAATGACCAGTCTTAAATGGGCTGATTTAAAATAAAAAAGGAGTGATGATTTGATTAATAAAGGAATACGAGTTTTAATTACTGGAGCTTGCGGATCGATAGGGTCGAGTATGGTAGAAAAAATGCTTTCACTGGGTTGTATTGTATGTGCGTTTGATCAAAATGAAGATGGATTGTTTCATTTAGATCAAAAATATAAGCATAATTATGGAGATAATATAAAACTATTTTTAGGAAGTGTTCGAGATAAGGTTAGACTGGATATGGCTTTAGAAGGGGTTGATGTTGTATTTCATTGCGCAGCTCTAAAACATGTTTATTTGTCAGAGTACAATCCCTTTGAAGCAATACAAACAAATATTAATGGAGTAGATAATATAATTAACGCTTCGTTAAAAGCGAATGTTAAACAAGTTATATTTACTAGTAGTGATAAGGCGGTAAACCCTTCCAGTACAATGGGTGCAACAAAACTTCTTGGCGAAAGGTTAATGACATCAGCAAATCATCATTCTGGTGACCACTCTACAAGATTTTCAAGTGTGCGTTTTGGCAATGTATTGAATACTAATGGATCTGTCTTGCATATTTTTAGGAAGCAGTTAAAAGAGAAAAAATTACTCACAATAACATCCGAGCATATGACGAGATTTTTTATTACAATGGATCAAGCTATAAATCTTTGTATATATGCAGCTGACAATATGATTGGCGGAGAAGTTTTTGTCATGAATATGGGTAGCTGCACAATTGTTGATCTTGCAAAGGCGATAAGTAAAGGAGAACCTTTTAAATATAAAGTAATTGGTGAAAAACCTGGAGAGAAGTTATACGAAGAACTTGTTACAGAAGTTGAAGCTCCTAGAACAGCATTGATAAGTAATGTTTACACGGTCATTCCAGAGACTCTTTCCATGATGGGTCCATCAATAGTGGAGGCATATGCTAAAATTTATCAAGATGTGGGTCGACTCACTAAATCATTACGTTCTGATAAAGAATTAATGTCTGAGCTAGAAATATACTCCTACCTTAAGGCTAATAAAATTGTTGGAGAATAGTAAGCATGAGTAAAATACAGTCAATAAAAACAAGCTCTCATTATTCATTATTAAATAACTCCTATAATGAAGTAGGTAAAAAAACGTGGATAAAAAAAGATTTTGAAAAGTCTTCTCTAAAGGCGTCAAGAAATCTTTTTACTAAGAATAGTTTAAAAGTAAAAAATCCAAAACCAAAAAACCTTGAAGTTTACGCCTTATTATCTGGCATTCCATTTGAAAATAGTTTTTCTAGTGAGTTAGTGAAAATTCAACAAAAAATTGATCAAATTTTAGATGGAAGTCTAAGATATTGGGTTTTACAAGAAAATTTTGGTTTAGAATATTGTGTTTTTAAATGGCCAGACGAGAATTGGAATAGTGAATGGGAGGGGCAAATTTACAATAATATACCCAGGCTTATCAAGCCATTTCAGTTTGTTATTTACGGGATTCAAATTAATCCAGATGGCTGTGTAATTGCGAAAGGTTTTGATGAGGGGGGTGAGGTACTTAAATTACGTCAAAAAATAAAAGAAAAACTAGATTTTTTACCTGATCGTCAATCAGGGTGGGCTCACATTCCCCTGGGTAGAATACTAGAACCAATTGAGGAGTGTAAATTTTCTAAATTAGCCTTGTTGTGTGAAGAGTTGTCCAATACCTATATTGCGTCATGTGAGATTAAAACGATCAAGTTTGTGCATGAGACGCAATGGTATATGGAAAAAAGAAATATTTTAAAAGAATTTCATATAGATATTAAGATAGTGGGAAAAGATTGATGCATATTAAGGAGTTATTTTCTTTAGAGGGGAGGTGTGCTGTAGTTATAGGCGGCTCTGGAAAGGTGGGCTTCCCTATGGCTGAAGCCTTAGCCGAGGCTGGAGCAAAAGTTTATATCGCCTCCAGGAGCTCTAAAAATTTTCAGCCTATAGTCGATAAGCTTTGTTCACGAGGATTAAACGCTGAAGGAGTAGTGTTAGATCAGTCAGATGAAAAAAATGTTATCGAGGTTGTTCATGCAATATCGAAAGATTTTAAGGCGCCTGACATTTTGATTAATTCTGGCTGTAGTAGGCCGATGAAGAATTTTTTTCATGATAGCATTGATAATTGGGATAAATCCATGCAAGAAAATTCTAGAGGGATGTTTATCACAGCCCGTGCATTTGGCGAGTCAATGGCGAAGAGGGGAAAAGGAAGTATTATTAACATGTCTTCTATTTATGGTTTGGTTGCACCAGATATGAATGTATATGAAGGCTCTGATTTTGAAACAGAACCAGATTATGCATTTTTAAAGGGGGGGATTATTTCTTTTTCTAAATACTTGTCATCATACTATGCAAAAAAAGGGGTGCGAGTAAATTGCATTTCACCTGGGGGTTTTTACAATAATCAATCAGAGCCATTTTTAAGTAAATATATCGCAAAGACCCCCATGGGTCGAATGGCAGGACATGATGACATAAAAGGTGTTGCTTTATTTCTTGCTTCTGATGCTTCTCAATATATTACCGGATCAGTTATCGCTGTAGATGGTGGTTGGACTATGGTTTAGAGAAGTGAGAGCCATAATTATAGTTCAAGCTAGAATGGGCTCTACCAGGTTTCCCGGGAAAATTCTAAAAAAAGTAATGGGCAGGCCGCTACTTGAATATCAAATCGAACGACTTAGAAGGGTTAAAAATATTAATGACGTTGTTATTGCGACCACAACAAACCAAATTGATAAACCTGTGAAAGAGTTGTGTGAAGAGTTGCATTGTTCTTATTTTAGAGGATCAGAAAGTGACGTACTATTAAGGTATTATGAGACTGCTGTAAAATTTAATGCTGAGTGTGTTGTTAGAGTTAATTCTGATTGCCCATTGATAGATCCAGGTGTTATTGATGAAATCATTGAATATTATTTTAATCATAATGAATTGGACTATGTTTCAAATATTTTAGAAAAAAGTTACCCAATAGGTCTTCATACGGAAGTTTTTTCCATGGAGGCACTTAGGAGGGCAAATTATAATGCAGGTGGTGCAATTGAACGAGAGCACGTAACACCATATATATATCGAAATCCTGATATTTTTAAGCTCTTTAGTTATTCGATTGAAGATGATTTAAGTAAATATAGGTGGACTGTGGATTACCCTGAAGATTTTGAATTAATACGCATAATTCTTACAGATCTTTATCCCAATAAAGCTGATTTCAATATGTTTGATATAATAAATTTAATGAACTCAAATCCTAAATTAATCCAAATTAATGGTCAGTTTACCAAAGAGCAAACTTTGTAGGACTTTTGAATCATGCCAAAATTTAAAAAAATATAATATAGACATTTACAGGGGTATATTTATAACTCATGTACTATATTTCAAAAAAAATCAATAAAGTAAAAATCAATAACATTCCATTAGATAAGCACATAAATAGACTTTTACAAGTTTATCTATTTCAAAGAAATGTTATATTTTTATAAAAATTAATTCAATAGGTAGTTTAAAATTACACACACACATATATTGATATAATAGAAAATTTTTATGATGAGATGGCGCTTGTTAGGTTGTATCAACACACTATGTTAATTTGGAATTTCGAGATTGAAAATAGAAGAAATGCCGAGTTCATCAACCGAGCAACATAACGAATAGTAATAGCTCACTATTACCAAACTATTAAAAAGTAAATAAGTGCACAAATACGTAAAGGATTATTTTAAAGGTTAAATATGGTAAATAAAAAAGTAGCATTTATAACAGGTGTAACAGGTCAAGATGGATCTTATCTAGCAGAACTATTACTGGAAAAGGGCTATAAAGTTCATGCAATTTTACGACGTGCATCAGTATTTACGACTCAAAGAATTGAACATATTTTTGATCATGAAAGAATGTTTACTTACCATGGGGATCTGACAGACTCAAGTAATCTACATCGATTGTTAATGAAAATAAAACCAGATGAAATATATAATTTAGGCGCACAGTCACACGTAGCAGTTTCTTTTGAAGTGCCAGAGTATACTGCTGATGTGGTTGGATTAGGCGCTATACGACTATTAGATGCGGTTCGTGATTTAGGTCAAAATTGTAAATATTACCAAGCCTCTACTTCAGAACTTTTTGGAGGAATTCCAGGTACTGAACCACAAAGTGAAATAACGCCATTTTATCCAAAATCCCCCTATGGTGCAGCTAAGCTTTATGCTTACTGGGTAACAGTTAATTATCGTGAATCATATAATTTATTTGCGTGCAACGGTATTTTGTTTAATCATGAGTCTCCTCGACGTGGAGAGACATTTGTAACTAAAAAAATTACACAGGCAGTTGCACGAATTCATCAAGGTAGGCAGAAGGTTCTGAAACTAGGTAATATGAATGCTAAGCGTGACTGGGGCCATGCTAAAGATTTTGTCTATGCACAATGGTTGATGTTACAACAAGATAAGCCGCAAGATTTTGTAATTGCCACAGGTGAAGCGCATACAGTGCGTGAATTTGTAGAGATTGCCTTTAAGGAGGTAGATATTGAAATTGAATGGCAAGGTATTGGTATTAATGAGAAAGGCATTGATAGTAAAACTGGAAGTGTATTAGTGGAAGTTGATGAAAGGCACTTTAGGCCAGCAGAAGTTGAGTTATTATTGGGTGATCCGTCTAAGGCTGAAAAAGAACTCGGATGGGAGAGAAGTATCTCATTCCAAGAGCTAGTTTCGGGCATGGTTAGATATGATCTTGAGAATGATGGTTTTGGTGGAAGAGAATGAGTATAGATTTTGATATACAGCAGTCTACTGAGATTGGCGGTGTTTATGTCTTAACGCCATCAATTTCTAAGGATGTAAGGGGTAACATTTGGACCTCATTTTTAAAAGATGAAGTGAAAGAGTTCTTACCAGATGGTTTGCACTTTAAGCATGATAAATTTTCAACCTCTAAGTACAATGTTTTAAGAGGAATTCATGGCGATACAAAATCTTGGAAGTTAGTAACTTGCGTACATGGTGAAATACAGCAAGTAATTGTTGATATGCGAAAAGAGTCAACTACTTATAAACACTGGCAAAGCTTTACGATAGGTCAAGATAATCAGAAATTGATTCTAATTCCTCCCAATATGGGTAATGCTTATTATGTTAAAAGTTCAGAAGCTGTCTACCATTATAAATTAGCTTATGAAGGAAATTATATTGACGCAGATGAACAATTTTCAGTGAGCTGGAATGATGATAGTATTGGAATTAAGTGGCTATCAAACAATCCAATTTTATCGAATAGGGATGAAAAGTAAATGGAAACAATTACAAATAATGGACAAATAATCTCAATTATTTATAGAGATAAAGATTGGGTAAAAGGTCTTAATTTTATAACACCAGATGAGCTTTTTGTGCAAGTGGGGTCTTGGTGGTACGATAAAGGTAGAAAACTTGATTCTCATATTCACAAAGAGTTTGACAGAACTGCAACCCGCACACAAGAGACTATCTATGTAAAGCAAGGATCTGTAAAAGTATTGCTTTTTACTGAAAGAGAGGAGCTTTTTCAAGACTATATTTTGTATCAAGGAGATTTAGCAGTATTTGGTTATGGTGGCCATGGTTATGAAATATTAGAAGATGACACTCAAATTATTGAATCCAAAAATGGTCCTTTTGTTAGTGTTGATAAGGACAAGAAGAAGTTTGATAAATAAGGATTGATTATGGGTGATTTTATTATGCAAATGCGCCCTCTTTTTGAAGAGGAAGAAAAGAGAGCGGTTTGTGAGTACATGGATGAAGGTGGTTTTATTACAGAATTCAAGCGCACTGAAAAATTTGAACAGATGATTGCAGAATATACCGGTGCAAAACATTGTATTGTTGTGAATAATGGTACGATTAGCCTTTCACTTGCCGCAATGGCTGTTGGGGTTGAGGCGGGTGATGAGGTGATAGTGCCAAACTACACAATGATTGCCACACCTAATTCACTAAAAATGTTCGGCGCTAATCCAGTTTTTGTAGATGTAGAGTTTAATACGCTTTGCCTGGACATTGACTTGGTAAAGATGGCGATTACTCCAAAAACTAAGGCAATTATGCTTGTTACTGCTAATGGCAGGTATCCACAATCGGGTATTAAAGAATTTGAAGATTTATGTGCTGAGCAAAATTTAATTTTAATCGAAGATTCGGCGCAATCTCTGGGATCCTTCTATCCAGATGGTAGGCATATCGGCACGGCAGGCTTGGTGGGTAGTTTTTCTTTCTCTGCACCTAAGATTATATCTACTGGACAGGGTGGTGCGATTGTTACCAATGATGATGATGTTGCAAATAAGCTTAGAAAATTAAAAGATTTTGGTCGTTCAGGCGGTGGAAATGATATTCATGACGAGATAGGCTATAACTTTAAATTTACTGAACTTCAGGCCTGCATTGGTATTGAGCAAATGAAAAAACTTTCAGCTAGAGTTACTCGTAAAAAAGAAATATTAGAGCTTTATCAGGAGTTATTAAAAGATATTAAACAGGTTCACTTCTTTGATCAAGATTTAAATAGCACTACACCTTGGTTTATTGATTGCATTGTAGAAAATAGAAAGGCTTTGATTGACCATTTAAAAGAAAATGGTGTTGGATCTAGAGTGATGTATCCACCAATTAATAAACAATTAGCGTACAACGTAGAAGGGGAGTACCCCGTCTCTAATAATATTGGAGAAAATGGACTATGGCTACCATCATCTGTACAGTTATCTGATAGTGATGTTATTCATATCTGTAATTTGACTAAACAATTTTATCAATTGTTGTCGTGAATATTTTCACTTTCTATTGCAGTTTTATGACAAAAAACAAGTATAAATAATATGCCAATATTTGTTAGGTTGATAGGAGGGCTTGGTAATCAAATGTTTATTTACGCGTTTGGCTTGGCACACTCAAAAAGAAAAAGAAAAAAACTGATAATTGATAATATTAGCGGCTTTGGAAGTCCTGGAGATAAATATAAAAGTGTATTTGCTCTTGAGGGTTTATGCATAACCGAGGAATTCATTGACCAGTCCTTGTATAGATATGTATTTGCAAACAGATATTTTTGGTTTCTTTCCAAGGTACTTCGACTGTCTCATTTTGAAAGTAAAAAAAAGTATACTAATATTGACAATATTAATTCGTATTTTTATATAGGTTATTGGCAGTCATATAAGTATTTTGATGAATATAGAGATATTCTAAAAGATAGGTTATTGCTTAGGGACTGTGATAATTTAATTATAAGAAAAAATAAAAATAATATATTGGCAGCTGCCAATCCTGTTGCTATAGGAATGAGATTCTATGAAGAAACTAATGATGCAAATTTGCATCATGATGTTCTAAATAAGGATTATTATGAAAAAGCTATTAAACTATTAGAAGGGAAAGTTGAAAACCCTGTTTACTTTGTATTTAGTACAGATATAGGCAGGGCAAAGAAAATGTTGTGTAATTATAAAAATATTAACTATATAAATCCTATTAAGAATAGGATGGGTGCTAAATTTGACTTGTATTTAATGAGTTTATGTAAGCATTATATTATTTCAAATGGAACTTTTTATTGGTGGGCTAGTTACCTAGGAGGGGATAACGATAGTATTGTAGTAGCTCCAAAAAAAGGATTTTCAAATAAAGACATATTGCCAAATAATTGGCTTAAGATTTAAGGAGTGGTGTGAAAGTAGCAATATTAATAGAGCCGACTTTTAGGGGGCTCTCAGCGAAAATACATGCCTTAAGTCAAGACCTGTACGCCGTTTATGATTAAAAAAATAAATATCCTCTTATAACTCTCAATGAAAATATTAAACTCAACATACTTTGATAAAATTATATACCTTTTAAGAGGTGATGAAAGAAAGCTGTTTAAAATGACACTGTTTTTTTTGGTCGTGGCTATTCTAGACCTTATAGGCCTTAGTCTAATTGGAAGCTATATATCATTACTTACTAATCCACTAGCTTTAGATGGCGATATTAGCTTTATAGTTAATTGGTTTAATCTTCCTTTGGAATTAGAAAGTTTATTGGTAATATTTGGAACCATATTGCTGATTATTTTTACTATAAAAACCATTGCCACAATCTGGATTAATTTTGTAATTATTAATTTTAGTATGAGTCAACAAACACGCTTACGAACCTTTCTTATGCGTGCATATCAGGCAATGCCATATTCCGAATATTTAAATCGCAATAGCTCAGAGTATATATACAGTGTACAGACACTAACACAGCAATTTTCTCAAGGTGTTCTGCTAACAGCAGTTCGATTGTTAAGTGATATAATTGTTGGAGTTTCGATATTGGTATATTTAGCTTGGACAGATATTTTTGCTTTTTCTTTATTATTAGCTTTAATTTTATTGTTGATTTTTTCATATGACAAAGTGTTGAAACGCAAAGTATATGATTGCGGAGTAAAGGCAAACTTATCAGCCGAACTGATGATACAAGGGGTGAATGAGGGGATTGGAGGACTGAAAGAGCTTCGAATTCTGGGTAATCAAGATTATTTCTATCAAAAGGTTTGTAATGATGCAGATAGTTATGCTAAATATCAAGGGTTGTCAATGATATTCTCAAGTGCTCCTAGGTACTTGATAGAGTTAATACTAATGGTATTTGTAGTTACGTTTGTATGGGTTAGTTTGCTGTCACAAAATAGCCTACAGTATATTGCACCTACACTAGGGATATTTGCTGTTGCTGCACTACGATTAATGCCATCAGTTAGCGCACTTTCAAGTGGATTAGTACAATTTCGATATAATAAAGATGCTGTATCAACATTGTATGATGATGTGTTATTAATGCAAGATTACAAGGATGGCGGCACCCAACATCTAATAGATACTCAGAAGACCAAGTCAGTCAAATTCAATAGTATAAGTTTAAATAATATTAATTATAAATATGAGGGTAGGGGCGGTAATATCATTGAAAATCTATCTTTAGTGATCAATAACGGGGATAGTGTAGGATTTATGGGCTCTTCTGGTTCAGGAAAAACTACTTTAATTGATATTTTGCTGGGCTTGCTCGAGCCTCAAAGCGGGGAAATTTTATTTAATGGTAAATCGTTAAATAGTCGATACGTGCTTTCTGATTGGAGGGCGCAGGTTGCATACTTACCGCAACAGGTGTTTCTAGTAGATGACACGTTAAAAAATAACATAGCTTTAGGGCAAGAGGATAGCTGTATCAATAATAGGCAATTACAAGATGCGCTTCAAAAGTCTAAGTTAATAAGTTTTGTCGAGCAGCTCCCAAATGGAATAGATACAGTGCTTGGTGAAAATGGTATGAGGCTTTCGGGTGGTCAACGTCAAAGGATAGCCCTTGCCCGTGCCTTTTATTATGGTAGAAATGTATTGATCATGGACGAGTCCACTAGCGCTTTAGACAATGAGACAGAACATGAAATTATTAAGGAAATTAAACGGCTTAAAGGTAAAAAAACAGTCATTGTTATTGCCCATCGTTTAAGTACATTGGAAGATTGTGATGTAGTTTATAAGCTGAGTGATCAAGGAATTTACAAAGTGGATATTAATAAATAATACGTAAAAAACTATTTTAAAGGTAAAAAATATGATTAAAAATATAGATGAGATTAATAGAACAGCATGGCTGGAAAAAATACTTACTTCAATGCCAAAAGGTTTAAAAATTCTAGATGCTGGAGCTGGAGAGTTAAGGAATAAAAAATTCTGCACACATCTTGAATATGTGCCTCAAGATTTTTGTCAATATGAGGGTGCAACTGAAAAGTCACCGAAAGAGGGATTTCAAAATAAATCTTGGAATACTGATAGTATTGACATAGTTAGTGATATTGTTAATATTCCAGCACCTGATTCAGAGTTTGATGTTGTTTTGTGTAGTGAGGTGTTGGAACATGTTCCCGATCCAGTCAAGGCATTAGATGAGTTTTCGCGTTTATTAAAACCAGGGGGTTATTTAATTTTAACAGCACCTTTTGCATCTTTAGTACATATGGCGCCATTTCATTTTTGCACAGGGTTTTCGAAATATTGGTATCAATACCACCTTACATTAAGAGGTATTAAGATAAACACACTTGTTGAAAATGGAGATTGGTTTGATTTTTCTAGACAAGAGCTGATTAGGTTAGGAGGAATTGAGCGTAAATTAGGTAACTGGTCTTGGCCTTTAGCATATGCTCTTGGTCTTTTTGGATTGTTGTATTTCAGGGTGCGTAGCAAAAAAACAATAGATGGTTTAGCTTGTTTTGGAATACATGTTGTGGGAGTTAAGGAATGATTTATTAGGATGAGAGTATAAAAGAAAATATTTTAGTGTAATTGACACTCATTTTAATACTGTTAATCTAGAACATTAATAATCAAATTAGTAAGCGAAGGAAAGAAAACTTGCAAAGTAACTTTAAGTGACAATGCTACTGATTTTGAATTATTTAAAAAGAAAACTGAAGATCCTTTGATATGTTGAATGTTGTTAGAGTTGAGTTAAATAATTATATAAAATATACAATATTAGAAGATGATAAAAAATAATACAAAAAATCGAAAAAGTGATTACAAAAAAAGATCGACACCTTAGTATGTCATTATTTAAAAGACATGCGGAAAGATCATGTTTATACATCAAAGATTTGTTATGATTAAAGCAGAGAGTCCATTATTTTCGGTTGTTATTGCTACAAGGAATAGTAGCTCCACACTATCATCAGCACTGAATAGTGTCATGTCTCAGTCATTCAGAGACTTTGAAGTTGTTGTGATAAATGACAGTTCATCTGATAATACTAAAGAGATATTAAATAAATATGTCAATTATCCTAATTTACATATTTTGACCAATGATGAATGCCTTGGACTTGCATCCTCTTTAAACAAGGGGATAGATTTTTCTAAAGGTGAATACATTGTAAGATTTGATGATGATGACGTATGTCATGTAGATAGGCTAAAAATTCAGGCTAAATATTTAAAATTAAATCCAAATATAGATGTTCTAGGTTCAGGTGCGTGGGCTACAGACCAAGAGCTAAATATTATTAGTGAGCTAACTATGCCGGAAACACACTTAGATATCAAAACATTTTTATGTCGTGGCAACCCGGTAATTCACCCTAGTGCGTGCATAAAGCGAAAATCACTTTTATTGGTCGGTAAGTATGATGAATCTTTGATGCGAATGGAAGATTTGGACCTGTGGGGGCGCATGATTAATAATTATTTATTCCATAATTTGCCAGATAAGCTTATCTGGCATAGAGTTAGATCGGCAAAGACATTGACAGCATTGCCTCCAGGGATCATGGTAAGATTTAAAAATATTCGTAGAAATAATTGTAAAGCGAGATCATACTTATGGGTTTTAATTTATGTAATTGTAGAGATTTTAAGACATTTAGGCTACAAGCAAAGGTTTATGCGGAAGTAATAATTTAAAGAATTGGTGAAATTTTATTTAGAAAAAGGAGGACTTATGAGCTCAAAAATAACCATAAAATACCCATTTCCATTAGATTTGGATATTAATAGGGAAGAAATACAATTAGGGAAGAGATACAATTTTCGACCGATGGTAAATTATCACTTTGTTCGTAATTTCTTTAATAAAATACTAGATAAAGGTTTAATTGCTAACAGTGAGAGAGAGTTTTTACAGCTGGACTATGGATCCTTTTAGATGGTATTTTTCAAAATAATAACTCGTATAGTTGATTTTATCAGCTACAATGCAAAAACGGTATTTGCTATAAAAAACCACACATTACTCGAAAAAAACAAAAAATTAAAGGGAGCTTACAGTGGAAAGGTTTTTATTCTGGCAACTGGCTCAAGTGTAGAAAGTCTAAACTTGGACTGCTTAAAGAGTGAGTACACAATAGGTGTTAATAAATTTTTTTTACATCCAAAATATGAGAGTCTTAATGTTGATTTTTTTTCACTTATAGAAGATTGGTCACATCATAAACTAGTCTTCTTATCTTGGTTAGCTGAAATGTGCTTTTTAAAAAGCAAAAGAGATATGGTTACCTTTCTACATTCATCTGCATCTGTTTATATGAACGATGATGACAAAGATTATGCTTATAGAAATAAGAAAAATCTTTTTGATAAGCTGAATATACATTATGTAGTACCAAATGGAAATTTTTCTACCGTAGATAGTATTCAAAGTGATATAGACAAACCTTGTAATATTATGAGTGGTAGCTTGTATTTCTCCATTGGGCTTGCGATGTACCTAGGTTTTAATAAGGTATACTTAATTGGATCTGATTACTCATCAGAGCCTATTCGTGTAGGACATTTTTATGATGGACTTAATGAAGTATGGAGTCGTGAAGATATTAATACAGACAGTAATCCTGATCTATATGATAATATGATAAAAAATCATGCTGCAATTAAAGCATATGCTGAAAAAAACAACGTAGAAATAATAAATGTTACTGGAGAAGGTTTTTCAAGCCCTATCTTTAAATCTTCAACTATGGAAAACATTATTAAGGAGTTACAGTGAGTGGAAAAAAGTTATGAAAATATTAGTATTAGGAGGTGATGGGTTTTGCGGGTGGCCAACATCGCTTTATTTATCAAATAAAGGGCATGAAGTTATAATTGTTGATAACTTGTCTAGAAGAAAAATTGATCTTGAGTTGGAAGTGGATTCTTTAACACCTATTGCATTTATTGGAGAAAGGTTAAAGGCATGGAAAGAGGTTAGTGGTAAGAGTATAAGGTTTGAAAATTTTGATGTGTCAATAAATTATAATAAGCTATTGAGTTTAATCAAAATACAAAAACCAGATGCAGTTATTCATTTTGCGGAGCAAAGGGCTGCGCCATATTCTATGAAGGGCTCATACGGAAAAAGGTATACGGTAAATAATAATTTAAATGCAACAAATAATTTACTGGCTGCCATTGTGGAATCGGAACTAGATATACATGTTGTCCATTTAGGGACTATGGGTGTTTATGGTTACGGGACTGCTGGCATGAAAATACCTGAAGGATATCTAAAGATCAACATTCCAAATGAAAATGGCGATGATATTGAGCAAGAGATTTTATATCCATCAAACCCTGGTAGTATCTATCATATGACAAAAACCCAAGATGCGTTAATGTTTGCCTTTTATAATAGTAATGACAATATAAGAGTTACAGACCTCCATCAAGGCATTGTCTGGGGTACGCAGACAGAGGAAACTGAAATGGATGAGCGCCTAATCAATAGATTTGATTATGATGGAGATTATGGCACTGTCCTTAATCGGTTTTTAATGCAAGCAGCAATCAATTATCCTCTTACAGTGCACGGAACTGGTGGACAGACTAGGGCCTTTATACACATTAAAGACACTGTTAAATGCATAGAAATGGCTTTGACAAGTCCACCTAAAATGGGTGATAGGGTTAAAATATTTAATCAAATGACAGAGACACATACGATTAAAAACTTAGCGGCTATAGTTTCAGAAATGACCTCAGTTGGCACTAACTATATAAAAAACCCTAGAAAAGAAGATGCCGAAAATGAATTACACGTAGAAAATCAGTGCTTTCTTGATCTAGGGTTGAAGCCAATCACTTTAAACGAAGGTCTTCTAGAGGAGATTCGTGATATTGCTAAAAAATATTCGGACAATTGTGACACATCTAAGATACTTTGTGTTTCTTACTGGACAAAAGAAAATGAGCAAGACTAAGGGGGGGTAAATAATGAGCAATAAAGTATTGGTCACAGGTGGCTGTGGATTTATTGGCGCAAACCTTGTTCCTAAGCTTGAAAGTTTAGGGTACGAGGTTAATATTTTAGATAATTTATCTAAGGGAAGTTTAAAATATGTAGAGAGTACAAATGCCAAAGTATTTGTAGGTGACATAAGAGATAAGAAAATTGTTTCAGAATCTCTCCAAGGGGTTTCCAGTGTAATACATTTAGCAGCATACGGGTCAGTTGTTGAATCTGTAAATGATCCAGAGGAAAATTTTAATATCAATGTTACTGGGTCTTTTACAGTTTTGAATGAATGCCGAAAAGCTGACATTAAAAAAATAATATTTTCTTCAACGGGAGGGGCTTTGATAGGAAATGCTATTCCACCTGTAAATGAAAACTCTATTCCAAGGCCGATATCCCCTTATGGATCAAGTAAGCTTTGTTGTGAAGCGTATTGTTCTTCATTTTCCCATTCGTATGGTATGGACATCACAGCGTTAAGATTTGCAAATGTTATTGGTCCGATCAGTTGGCATAAAAAAGGTGCGGTAACGGTATTTATGAAGTCTATTATGAGTGGAGAAAATATCACTATATATGGAGATGGTAAGGCAACTCGAGACTTTCTGTATATTGATGATTTATGTCAAGGAATAGTTCAAACACTTCAAACGACACTACCCGGATTTCAGCCGCTTCATTTATCAAGCGGTAGGGAGTATTCTATTAGTGAGCTTGCTACTTTAATATGTCAAACCTCTGGCTCAAGAAAACATTCAATTAATTACTGTGGTAAACGCATTGGTGAAGTTGAGAGAAATTTTGCCGATTTCAGCTTGGCACGAAAGTTGATCAATTTTAAACCCAAGGTAAGCCTTAATGAGGCGATAAAGCTAACTTGGGATTGGTTTGAAAGATATGGAAAAGAAGTTGATTTAGATAAAAAGTAGTCATTATTTTTGAGTTTTATACTACAAATGTAAGTTCTAGCGATGGGTTGACGCATTTAGCTCAACTATTAATTTTACAAGTAAAATAATGGTGAATAATTCTATATTATATAAAAGGGGATGATAGTGTTTGATAATAAAATATTATTAATAACAGGTGGCACAGGATCCTTCGGCAATGCTGTATTGCGGAAATTTTTAAATAGTAATATTGGCGAAATTAGAATATTTAGTCGTGATGAAAAAAAACAAGATGATATGAGACGCAAGTATTCTGACGATCGTATTAAGTTTTATATTGGTGATGTTAGAGATTATGAATCAATAATGAATGCAGTTAGAGGTGTTGATTATATATTCCATTCTGCGGCTTTGAAGCAGGTACCATCATGTGAATTTCACCCTATTGAGGCTGTAAAGACTAATATCATAGGAACAGAGAATGTCTTGACAGCAGCGATTAATGCAGATGTGAAGCGAGTTATTTGTTTGAGTACAGATAAAGCAGTATATCCAATTAATGCTATGGGAATATCAAAAGCAATGATGGAGAAAGTTATTGTTGCTAAATCACGTCAGGGCGGGAGGGGGACGGTGATTTGTGGAACAAGATATGGCAATGTTATGGCATCCAGAGGCTCTGTTATTCCTTTATTTGTGGAACTTATCCATGAAAATAAAGAATTGACACTTACCGACCCAAGTATGACACGCTTTATGATGACTCTAGATGATGCAGTTGATCTGGTTTTATTTGCTTTTAGTAATGGAAAGTCTGGTGATATTTTTGTACAAAAAGCTCCAGCATCAACAGTCGGTGATATGACCCAAGCATTATGTGAATTAATGGGTAAGCCTAATTATCCAACCCGTGTTATTGGCACAAGACATGGTGAAAAAAGATATGAATCCTTACTGTCTAGAGAAGAAATGGTGCGCGCTATAGATATGGGTAATTATTACAGAATTCCTCCAGATTTAAGAGACCTTAATTATGCTAAATATGTGGATATCGGAGAAGAGAATATTACCAATGCAGATGAGTATAATTCAGATAATACTGTGCGATTGGATGTTAAAGGTATGAAGTTACTATTAAATAAATTAAGATTTATTCAAGCCGCCGCTAGAGGTGAAATTATTGATCCTGAAGAGTAGTAAGTAATATGAATGTATTAGTCACAGGGGCAAATGGTTTTATTGGAAAAAACTTAATCATCTATTTAAATGAGTTAGGTATAAATACCATAACCTATACTCGTAAAAACTCTATTCAAGATTTACCAGATTTGATAAAAAAATCAGACTTTATTATTCATTTGGCAGGAGAAAATAGACCTGCAGACAAAAAAGACTTTGATACTGTTAACGCCGGATTGACAGGGTCAATTTGTGAGTCAGTGCGCTCTATAGGTAAGAAAATCCCTATTGTTTTAGCATCATCCATACAGGCTACATTTGATAATGCTTATGGTAAGAGTAAGCTAGATGCAGAAATGATTGTAAAGAAGCTTGGGAGTGATACAGGGGGTTCCGTGTACATATACCAATTACCAGGAGTATTTGGAAAGTGGTGTAAGCCTAATTACAATTCTGTCGTTGCCACATTTTGCCATAATATAAGCCACAATATTCCTATACAGGTTGACGACCCATCTTTTGAATTGAGTTTGGTGTATATAGATGACGTAGTTGAAGAATTTGTTAGAATAATACAAGGGCAGTTGGATAATAAAAAAAAATTATCTGTTCAGCCGGAATATAAAATAAAATTAGGCGATTTGGCCACTCAAATTGAGCTATTTAGAGAGAGTCGGGATTCACTAATTTCTGAAAGAGTGGGTGACGGACTCACTCGCAAGCTATATTCAACATATGTTAGCTACCTTTCTCCTGGGAAATTTGCATATTCAATACCATCTTATGGCGATGATCGAGGAATGTTTGCGGAGATGTTAAAAACTAAAGACAGTGGCCAGTTCTCATTTTTTACTGCAAAACCAGGGGTAACAAGAGGTGGTCATTACCACCATTCTAAAACTGAAAAGTTTTTAGTTGTTCAAGGTGAGGCGAAGTTTGGCTTTAGGCACATTGTTTCTGATGAAACTAATGAAATTATCAGCTCCGGAAATAAACTAAAAATTATTGAAACCGTTCCAGGATGGTCTCATGATATTACCAATATTGGCACGGAAGAAATAGTGGTTATACTTTGGGCAAATGAAATTTTTGACCCTGATAATCCTGATACCATAACTTACAAGGTGTAAAAGTAAATGGTTTTTTGAGATTGTCTTGCACGTGGAATTATGTTAATGAGTGTTTGTCTGCAATATTTCTTTTCCAATTTTTAAAGATAAATAAACCTATATTAATAAATAGGAAAATGTATGAAAGTATTAATTAATACATCAACATTGTATTTTGGTGGCGGGGTCCAAGTTGCACTTTCTTTTATTGGTGAATTAGTCGGCATTGATACTTCTAATGAATATCATATACTTATGTCAAAAGCGATAGAGAAACAAATAGATAAAAGTATATTTCCATCAGGTATATATTTTTATTTAATAGAAAAATCTCCAGCTAGTTTGAAAACAAGATATCAGATAATTAACTTACTTGATAATATTGAAAATAAAATAAAACCAGATGTGGTTTTTACTGTATTTGGCCCCAGTTATTGGAGGCCAAAATCTAAGCATTTAATTGGTTTTGCTGATGGATGGTTATACAATCCAAACTCAATTGCTTACGCGAGATTATCAATTATAAAAAGATTAAAAATGAAGTTGCTGATAAAATATAAAAAATATTATCTAAAAAGGGATGCAGATAAGTATGTGTTAGAAACAGATGATGCAAAAAATAAATTTGCAAATATAGCAAATATAGTAAATAACAAGATCTATGTAGTAGGCAATACATATAGCGCAGTATTTAATGACAAACAATATCAAGATAAAGAGAATAAATATTATATTGAATTACCAAAAAGAGATGAAAATGAGTTTAGGTTTATGTATATAGCTCATAACCACCCATCAAAAAATTTAGCTATAATAAATGATATTATTCCATTGTTAGAAAATGTTAATATTAAATTTATATTAACAATTGATAATGATAGTTATACTGAAATGTTTAAACATAATGCACGTATTATAAATATTGGGCCAATTGAACATAAATCATGCCCATCAATTTATAAACAATGTGATGCGCTATTTGCACCAACTTTGTTAGAAACGTTTAGCGCTGCATATCCTGAATCAATGATTATGAATAAACCAATTCTTACATCAAAATATTCTTTTGCAACAGAAACTTGTAAAGAGGCCGCTTTATATTTTGATCCATTAAACCCTCAAGATATTGCAGATAAAATAAAAGATATTGTAAATAGTGTAAGTTTGCGAGAAGAACTAATAAATAAAGGGAAAAATAGAATTTTTGAATTTGAAACGGCTAAATCTAGAGCGATAAAATATATTGATATATGTCAAAAAATAGTTAAGGAGAAGGTGTAAATATATATAAAAATAAAGGGCTATTAATTATAGGAAAAATGGCCTTATTTTGAAATTTTAGTATTGATTTTTTTAGGGCTACTTCTTATTGAGTATCTTTAGTATGATCCTATAGTTAGTCTGATATTTATATTACGGGCTTTAGGAAAGGGTTTACAAGTGTCGTAATTTTATTGATGGAGATAATAGACTTATGATTGGCTATTGTATTAATAGCCGTTGCATATGTTGCAAATATTCTTGGGGCGGCTTATTTATTCAGTTAAGCCTAATATTGGTATATCTTCATATAATGACTTATAAGAGACTGGTTAAACATAAAATAATAAAAAAACACCATCCAACGGGATTGCATCACCATTTTTATAGGCGCTACCTCTAATTAAAATAACGTTTATTATTTAGGTGTTTATATTTATGGTAGATTATTCATTTAAAGGGTAATTATTATGAAAATTTTAGTAACAGGCGGAGCGGGCTACATAGGTTCGCACACTTGCATTGAGCTAGTTAAAGCTGGCTATGAGGTTGTGGTGATTGACAACCTGTGTAACTCCTCATTAGAGTCTTTAAAGCGTGTAGAGGGTCTGGTTGACTGTAATATTCCTTTTTATAAGGTAGATGTACGTGACAAAGCTGCACTGATACAAGTATTTGAACAATATTCGATCAATGGTGTGATTCACTTTGCAGGGTTAAAAGCTGTAGGTGAATCAGTTGAGAAGCCTATTGAATATTATGATACTAATGTAGGCGGCACTTTTATTCTAGCTGATGTGATGCGTGAGTTTGATTGTAAGACGTTTGTCTTTAGCTCTTCTGCTACAGTATATGGCGATCCACATACTGTACCAATTAAGGAAGACTTCCCATTGTCAGTAACAAATCCATACGGTCGATCAAAGTTAATGATTGAAGAGTTTTTTCAAGATGTATTTGTTGCAGATGATAGTTGGCATATAGCACTACTTAGGTACTTTAATCCTGTTGGCGCGCACAAAAGTGGGTTAATTGGTGAAGATCCAAATGATATTCCTAATAACTTAATACCGTATATCTCACAAGTGGCAGTTGGTAAGTTAGAAAAGCTTAGTATATTTGGTGGTGATTACGACACACCTGATGGAACAGGTGTACGTGATTATATTCATGTGGTAGATTTAGCTAAAGGCCATGTTAAAGCATTGCAAGCGTTAGAAAATAAGCCACAAGTATTAACAGTTAATTTAGGCACTGGTAATGGATATTCTGTACTTGATATGGTTAAGGCTTTTGAGAAAGCCTCAGGTAAAAATATACCTTATCAAATTGTTGATAGAAGACCAGGGGATATAGCAACTTGCTATGCTGATCCTGCTTATGCAAAAGAAAATCTAGCCTGGAAAGCAGAATATGAACTTGATGAGATGTGTGAAGATACTTGGCGTTGGCAATCTAAAAATCCAGATGGATACCCTAGATATAAATGTGATGACTTAAATGGATAAAATAAGTAAATATAAATTATATTTAATTATAAATTTATCATTATTTTTAATTATTTCATTATTTTTTTACGAGTACCATGATGATTATTATTATGGCTCTGGATTAAATTATATTGTTGATGACTCAAAATATTACTTTAATGTTTCAAAGGAAATATATGCTAATCTAAATATAATAATACATGGCAATATATTTGGACCAATTATATTTTTTGAAGGAATATCAAATGGAAGTAGAATGGTGTATTTTATAATTAATATACTTTTTTTATTTTATGCATTTATCAATATATGGAAAATTTTTAAACCTCAAGTGTATAGAAATTTAATGTTATTTTTAATTATTGTAAATCCAGTTATGGCAATTTCATTATCTGGACCAAATAAAGAAATTACAGCCTTTATAGCTGTTTTATTTATTATTAATTATATTCTAGATAGAAAATATATATATATTATATTTGCACTATTGTTTGCATTTTTAGCGAGACTTGAGTTAGTGCTTATAATATTTGGGTTTCTTTTCTTTGTTAAATTTAATAATAACTCTAAGTTAATTTTATTTCTAATTTTAATAGTTGCCATAAGTATGGTTATTGCTAACACGTTTGGATATGTAGACAAACTGTATACTAGTTTTTCGGGAAGAGAAGGAAGCCTTGGTTTTGTTAAATTTCTTGCTGAATTAAGTTTATCTGGATTTTATGCTATAGCATTTATTCCAAAAGTATTTATAAATTTTTATGGAGAACTTTTATCTTCTAACTTATTTAATCTTAAGGGCTATTCGTTAATAATATATTTCTCTGAAGTTGCCTTCTTTTGTTTAAGTGTTTTAATATTATTGAATCATAAAGTAATTTATTATAGAAATTATATGTTTTTATTTCTTCTAATCTACTTCTTAATGTATGCCATTCCACCATTTATTCAACATAGGTACTTCTTACCTATATATCCAATATTGATTATAATTGCGTTATATAGAGATGTTGGTTCTAGCAATGCGGTAAGCAAATAATATAAAAATGCTTTAGTAGTACGATTTAGGCGTTTTTAAATGTTTTAGGATTTCGCTGGCCGAGCGTTTGAATCGCTCACGACACACTATGATCCATAAGGGTTTCCGAAGGAAATTCTTATTTACGTCTATCGAAAAAGCCGATAAAATAACAACAGTGGTGTCATTTTATTAAAAGATAGGTTGTCCGAAAATTTACCATATTTATGGCGTGTAATTTTACAAAGAGATCAGTACTCAATCTATTTTAAATTGAGATCTAATAATCCTGATATCATAACCTATCATCTATAAAAGTAATTAAGATATGAAAAAATTAAAAATAGTAACAGTAGTAGGTACACGTCCAGAAATTATTCGTCTTGTATGTGTTTTGAAAAAACTTGATAAGCATTGCGAACATATTTTAATTCATACAGGGCAAAATTATGACTATGAATTAAATGAAATATTCTTTGATGATCTAGGCATTAGAAAGCCAGATTATTTCTTAGATGCTGCTGGTGCAACTGGTGCTGAAACTATTGGTAATGTAATCATTAAAGTCGATAAAGTTTTAGAAGAGATTCAGCCTGAAGCTATGCTTGTTTTGGGCGATACCAATAGTTGTATGGCGCTCTTACCTGCCAAGCGTAGAAAAATACCGACATTCCATATGGAGGCAGGTAATCGCTGTTTTGATCAGCGCGTGCCAGAGGAGATTAATAGAAGAATTGTTGACCATATGGCTGATATTAATTTAACTTATAGTAGTATTGCTAGAGATTATCTTTTGAGCGAAGGTTTGCCAGCAGATATGGTCATTAAAACCGGCAGCCCAATGTTTGAAGTTTTAAATACTTACCGCAAAGGAATTGATAACTCAGATGCATTAGAGCGTTTAAATCTTAAAAAGCATGAGTTTTTCGTAGTAAGTGCGCATCGTGAAGAGAACATAGACTCAGATGTTAATTTTTTAAAATTAACTGACTCATTAAATCTTATTGCAGAAACTTACAATATCCCTGTTATTGTGTCAACTCATCCACGCACGCAAAAACGTATTGACGCTATGGGTATTAAGTTCCACAGTTTAATTCAGTTATTAAAACCACTTGGTTTCAAAGATTATAACAAATTACAAATTTCAGCAAAGGCGGTACTTTCAGATAGTGGCACCATCAATGAAGAGTCGTCTATTATGAATTTTCCAGCGTTGAATTTACGCGAAGCGCACGAAAGGCCAGAGGGGATGGAGGAAGCTGCAGTTATTATGACTGGCCTTGGGGGTGAGCGAATTATGCAAGGATTGGCTATTTTAGAGTCCCAACCAAGAGATTCTGAAAGGCTTATTAGGCAGGCGTATGATTATTCCATGCCTAACGTATCAGATAAGGTGGTACGAATAATTCATAGTTATATTGACTATGTAAATCGAGTGGTTTGGAAGAAATATTAACATGAGCGATGTAATAATTGTATCAGAGTTTATTTCTAAGGAGCAAAATTCAACTGGTTATTACTGGTCTGAAATTATTAACAAACTAGCACATGATAACTTTTCTCTAAAAGTTATTTATCCAACTGACAAAAATAATAGCATTGTGTGTGAAAAATGCCATGCGATTCCAATAAAATCCTCACCCTTTGGTAAAAATTCTTTGGTTACAAGAATTTTAGGTCAAGTAGTCTTGTCGATACGTTTTTTTAGCGCCTTAGCTAAGCTTGTAAAAAAAGATAATGTGGTGCTGTCTGGTACAAACCCCACTTTGTTGTTGTTTATTTTGTATATTCTAAAGAAAATTTTTGGTTTTAAATGGATCTTATTGGTTCATGATGTATTTCCAGATAACTTAATACCCGCAGGAATTCTAGATTCTAAGAAGAAAATTCCATATAGAATTCTTAATAGAATTTACAAGAATATATACTCCAAAGCAGATAAATTAGTTGTTATTGGCCGTGATATGAGAGATATCATGGGTAAAAAGATTGCAAGAAAGGATAATATAGTGTTAATCAATAATTGGGCCGATGATAATAAATTTTTACCTACTAAGGAATTGGATTTTTTATTTAGTAAAGGTTTTAGTTTTCACGGCGATAGTGTAGTTTTTCAATTTTTTGGAAATATTGGCAGATTGCAAGGTATTGATAATTTGTTACAATCTATTAAATTAACAGAAAATAGAAATGCTGTCTTCTTATTCTTTGGTGGCGGGGCTTATTTAGACATGCTGACAGATTTTATAGGGGACAACAGCAACATAAATATTTTTTATGGCGGAGAGGTTTCTGAGGAGGACAGAAATTCTTGTTTAGCCTCTTGTGATGTGGCTTTTGTGA
>Ga0233441_1001056_pt1 | contig 26874 bp, 31 predicted proteins | sample SI_123_September_4_FD_182781 | JGI IMG/M metagenome (GOLD analysis project Ga0233441, IMG submission 182781) | Seawater microbial communities from Saanich Inlet, British Columbia, Canada - SI_123_September2016_135_MG | ecosystem: Environmental > Aquatic > Marine > Inlet | place: Canada: British...
AAAAAGCTGGTTACAAGTATTGGTGTTGACAATTTGATTATTGTTGAAACTGATGACGCGCTGCTGGTTTGTGACATGAAGCGTTCCCAGGACGTGAAAAAACTTGTAGAAACATTAAAAAGAGAAGATCGTCACGAATATAAATTTCATACAAGAGTGATGCGTCCGTGGGGCAGTGCAACAACCATTTTGGAAAATAAGTTCTACCGTATCCGCATACTGGAAATCATGCCGGGGAAAAGTATGTCACTCCAGCGTCACCAGCAACGTAGCGAACATTGGGTTGTTTTGCAGGGTATCGCGGATGTACAGAGGGGAAAAGAAAAAGTTTTCCTGAAAGAAAATGAATCAGCTTATATTCCCATAGGCCTGCCGCACCGTCTTGGAAACACCGAAAAATATCCTCTGCAAATAATCGAGGTTCAGCAGGGACAGTACCTTGGTGATGACGATATTGAACGGCTATAACAGCAACATCAAAGACCATCTATGATTGTCTTTCCGATTCTCAACTTTGTTTTGCCACTGATGTACTCGAGTTTTGTGCTTGTCGCTAACCCACAGGCGGGCTGTACTGAATGCGGAAAAAAGGCAGATTTGAGCGTTAGTGAGAATAGAAATAATGAAGCAGTAGAGCAGACAAATCAGCTAGTCATTAAAGATGAATTAACAGAGGAAATGCATTCAGGAGAGGTGCCACAGCAGATTCCACCGAGAAAAGAGGAATAGCATTCTTCAAACTAATCCGGAAGATAATCGCAGGAAGCGCTTTAAAACCGGGGCTGAACGTCAGCTTCAAGGTTCCTGTGTATGATCCTTTAAGATGTTCAACTCTTTTGAATAGAGGCGCATTCCAATCGAGAGAATAGGAAGAACAACCGCTACTACGATCCAAAAAAGGAAATACAGCCCAATTAGCAAAGAACCATTCAGAAATGCTTTAGGTTTTGTTAAATCTGCATCCATTTATACCTGTCTTTAATTTCAAGAATTATCTCCGGTATTGACTGATAAAAGCAATTAGCCGGCCAAAGTCCAGGAAAAAATTATCCCCATCAAACGGCTTTCAGCAGATTTCTTAACAGTTATTTGCTGGCTGAGTCTCTTTAAATTTGCAGAGTACTTCTTTTTGTATCTTCCGGAATGCGAATTCATTTCCGCAAAGAGAAGCTATTGGGCAGGTTTACAATGAGGGGTATATGCTGTTCTTTTTATCTGAGGCTTTTTATGCTGTCTTTGTAAAAACTCCAATAATAATTATTTGTCTTCTCGATCATAGCGAGAGATCATAATAATATCAGTGCTTAACATGAAATATATTTTTTGCATTGTAAACAAAGTCACGTGTTTATGAGTTTTTACTGCTTAATCACTTATAATATTCTTCTGTATAGAGTGTTTTTGGGTAACCATTACTGCCAAGGTTTGTTGTGTTACCGAGTCTGATGAAAGTCTTTTCCGAATTAACCTGGATCAGGTCACTGTATACAGCATTTTGTGCCTTGTAGCTAATTGAACCGCAAGTCAGTCCTGCGATTGATGTCTGAGCACCTGAGCTCCACCCGGTTATTCCACAGTATGGGGTACTGTTCAATGAAGTAGCGGCACTTGAAGTTTTAGGTTCTAAAGTAATGCTCGACACAACCGCGGTGAATTTAGTCATAATTTGATACTGAGCAGTGGTGCTTTTAGTGCCAAGACTTAGCGTGCTCAATGTTTTTGTAATAACATAATTTTGAGTTACACAATTCAAATCTGAATAATTAGTACTGGTTGAGCTTAAGTTGTCAGCTGCTGCAGAAAACACAAGTACAGTCTTTGTAGAAGTCGAAGCAGTTGTGTTATCAACGCATTCTGCGGTCCATGTTCCCGCCAAAAAGTTTGCCGTAACACTTGCGGATTCATCCTTAGTGCTTGTCGAAAGATTGTCACCGCAGCCGATAGACAGGAAAATAATCAGCGGGAGTATAATCAGATATCTTTTCATCATTTAAACTCAAAAACTGTAACCGATATAAATTACCAGATTAGTGGGATATTCTGTATTTTCTTCAAGATCACTTTTAATAGCATCGCCGAATCTTAACATATTTTCCGTGTATTCAATTGTTCTGGAACCACCTGCGCTGAAATTGTATGAAATGGAAGTGCTCATGCCGAAACCCCAGACTTTATGCCAACCTAAGCCTGTTACCAGTACCAGCGGACTCCAGTTCATTTTTATAGAAGCCAATTTAGCTTTTGTATTGTCTTCAGTAATAGTTCCGGTACCGTTCCAGTTACGGAAAGCAATTCCGGCCTGTCCGAATAGCCCGTCCGTAAATTCGAGATCCCTCAAATAATACCTCGCAAATCCATTAACAGTTTGAATAGTTGTTTCAGTCTCAATTGTTGAACCTGAACTGCCGCTAGAAGAGGCAGTGCTTTGGGAGGTGATATCTCCGCCGAAAAGGATTTCGTTGGTATAATTGTAACTTCCCTGAATTCCAATTCCCCAGGTAGAATAGAATAATCCTGCCTCACTGCTTCCACTTTGTGCTAAAAGTGACAGCGGTGAAAAAATCAATATGATTAAAAAAAAGATTCTAAAATTATTCATGGATAGTTTATTTGGATTGTATTTATCCTTTATAATTAGCACCCATTCTTCCCACTATCTCCAGCAGTATTAAACCCGGTTCCAGTAGTGTTATCGCTGCTCATTGGATTACCCGAAGGATCCTTGGACCCTGTAGTTACTTTTATTTTGAATGTTGATGAATTACTTAAGGCAGAAGATGGTGTTACCGTAAAAGTTCTGTTGTCACTTGTAGTCGGGTCACCGGAAGTCATTCGTACACAACTGCCGAAACTGTCACCTGATATTTGTATTGATCCTGAACAGCTTGTGTTATCAGTGTTGCTTGTAACTGAAGTTAGGCTCATTGCTTCTGAAAAAGTCACAGAAATGGTCGTATTACAATTAGATGTACTAGCACTATCTACAGGACTGATGGAACTTAAAGTTGGCGCAACTGATTCTGTCATGATCTGATTCTGAACAGTTCTGTTTGAGATCGACATTGTGACTGATCCATAACAGACAGTAGAGTTATCGATTGTTGAATTGTCTATAGTGGAGTTGCAGGTTGTAGAATTTGTTAATGTTGTATTATTGATGGTTGAATTATCAAGTGTTGATATGGAAATTGTCGAATTATCAAGTGTAGAGTTACAAACCGTCGAGTTATCAAGCGTTGAATTATCTATGGTTGAGTAGCAGGCAGTTGAATAACTTATTACTGATTTCCTGATCGTTGAATTATCAGACGTTGAATAAGATAGTGTTGAATTATCAATAGTTGAAAGTGTTACAGTTGAGTTATCGAGGCTTGAATTATCAATTGTAGAAGAAGTTAGTGTTGACTTTAGAATCGTCGAATTGTTATCAGTTGTAGAGTGGTAAATCGATGAATTGTCAATGATTGTCAGTCTAATAGTAGAATTATCAAGCGTTGAATAACATACTGTTGAATTATCAAAGCTTGAATTATCAATCGTTGAAAAACAGGTAGTTGAAAATCTGATTGTCGAGCTGCCGAAAGTTGAATTATCGTCTGTTGAATAATATAGGGTTGAATTATCAACTCTTGATTTAGACGCAGTGGAATTGTCTATGGTAGAATTATCAGACGTTGAATAGGAAATTGTAGAATTATCAACAGTTGAACGAGTTATTGTGGAATTATCTATTGTAGATGATGCAATTCTTGAAAAAGAAACAGTGGAGCAATTTTTAACTGTAGAATTATTGATAGTTGAATTATCAGTAATTGTCGAATTATCAACTGATGAGTTATCAATGCTTGAATTATCGAGCAGGTAGCAACTGCTGATAGCAACAATTGGGATGTTGGGATTGACCTTATCGTCTGTGGCGTTTGGCTGATCCAGAGTTTGATCCATCTGGCCAAGTGCACCCGAAGTATCTTCTTTGCTGTTCGCGCAGGAGTCGATGGCGAAAACAATAATAGGAATTAGAAAAACGAAAAATAGCTTTTTCATTTTTTCTCCATAACGTGAGAAAAGTTAACTCCTGCCTTGGAAAAGTGTAGTATTCCCTCCAATGGAATACCTATGGTCAAAAAGACCTAAATATATTTATGCTAAAAAAAGTAGAATGTTTTTAAAGCTTATCTGTTACTTTCTGCAATCATAGAACCAAATTGCATTTCTGCTTATTTTTCAGCCAAAAGCAGATATTGGAGTTGTCTGTCTTATATAACTTTTTGTAGTAACATGTCAAGTTTTAAAGATACGTTTATTGTCCGATTTCCGGATTAAAACTGTATCGTATAGCTAAAGTTGAAAGTGATTTTGAAGAAAAGTATTTAAAAAAATCCGCAGAGAGCGCTTTGTACTTAATATCGTATGGTGGATTTGCTGGAGAGGGATTTTGAATTGACATATTGATGAAGAGAGCATAGATTTTTAATGGAATTATAAGCCTTTATGATTAAGCGAATCTACATTTTTAAATTGTTATAAAACTGACTGTGCTGCGTAATCTTCAGGGCCAAGTTGCCGGAATTAACTGATTGCTGGCTGATATTTGCAAACACAGATTAAGAGGAAGAATTAAAAAGTGGAAAATCTACAATATTTATTGGACGGAAATTTAGCATGGGCAACCGAAATCAAGGAAAGAGATCCTGATTTTTTCACTCGTTTGTCACAACAAAAAGCACCGAAGTATCTCTGGATAGGATGTTCTGACAGCAGGGTGGCGGCAAACCAAATTATAGATCTAGAGCCGGGTGAGGTCTTTGTTCATCGGAATATTGCAAATGTGGTTGTACATACAGATTTAAATTGTCTTTCAGTTATCCAATACGCAGTTGAGGTGCTTAAAGTTAAACACATTATTCTTTGTGGACATTATGATTGCGGTGGAATTAAAGCGGCATTGGAAAATAATGAGCATGGGATCATCGATAACTGGCTGGGGCACATCAAAGATGTTGTCCGTTTTAATACTAAAAAATTTGAGGGGCTAAGTCATGAAAAGCAGATAGATCTGCTTTGTGAACTGAATGTTAAAGAACAAGTTACAAACGTTTGCAACACAACCATTGTCCAGAAAGCATGGAAAGAGGAAAAAGAATTGACGGTACACGGTTGGATATACAGTATTAAAAATGGTGTTCTAAAACATTTAGTTACTTGCGATTCTGCAGAAATTTAATGAATAATTCTGCTAATACTTTCAAACAATTATGATGGCTTCATAAATAGTTGTCATTCCCGCGAAAGCGGGAATGACAAAAAAGTGTACAATTTAGACTTTTTACGGCTTCATCAATTTTAGTTTTGTTTTTGAGAGGTTTTTAAATCAGTTGTATTTCTTCAGCAAGAAAACTCCGGAACGACTGTAACTCCAACCATCGAATCACGTTTTACGAGTGCTGCAAGTTCATCCTCAGTGAGGTTCTCTGTTCCTGCAGGACGTTGCGGCAGCACGAGATAGCGCAAATCAGCGGTGCTGTCGTGTACCCGGACTTCTACCTCATCCGGAATCTCTGTACCGAATTCAAGCAAGACGGCCCTTGGTTCACGTACTGCACGTGAGCGGTATTCACTACTTTTATACCAGTCCGGAGGCAGTCCGAGAAGAGTACGCGGATAACAGGAACAGAGGGTACAGACGATTAGATTGTGAACTTTTTGCGTGTTCTCTACTACCATTAATTGCAGCGGCCCTATGTCAATCCCAAGTGTTTTTACTGCGGAAGGCGCATCCTGCAGGAGCGACTGCTTGAACTGAGCGTCCACCCAGGCATGTGCTACGACCTGTGCTCCGAGTTCCGGACCACGGGAATCCATCGCCTCTACTGCATTCCGGATATCATCTTCACTCAGCACACCTTTTTCAATCAGCAACTCACGTACTGAAATTTCCATAAATTGGTAATAGCTGCTTGGTACAGCATTTTCAGGACTGGTTTCGTTTATTTGTTGTTTGTTCATGTTTTCTCCGCAGTTGAAGGTTCTAACCAGAATTCGAAAATTTCGACTTCGAGTGTATCTTTTGGATTTCCATTATAGTCCGCCCAAACTTCATTTTGCTGAAAGCGTACGCGATAAAGTGGAACAACTGGCGTATCGAATCTTCCAAAGGCCAGCTCTTCCGGATTACGATATTCTCCGGCAATTCGTTCAATGACACCTTTACAACCTCTCACATAAAACGGTGTGCGGATATGTCCGGGAGGCGAACCACTACGTACTTGCACTGCATCTCCGGGATTAAAGACAGCTGTCATTCCGCCTCCGTTTCGTAGCGTGACTGTACCTCTTCAAGTTTTCGGCTGAGTTCTTCTGTGGTCAGTAAACCGTTGTACTGCAAGGCTTGTGTGATTGAAAATATCCAGCGTTCATAGTAGCTCATCTTTTCGTAAGCATCCGGTGGTAAACTTTCGATGCCTTTGCGCAGTTGGTCAACGCTCATCAGTTTTGGAGACTTAGAGGTCAGCAACACCATCATCGCATCAACGCGTTTCTCCCAAAGCTCATAGTCGTGCTCGACCTGTTTAATATGGCCTGCTTCCAGTCCGCCCATGTCGTGATGACTACGGCGGGTGAAATCTCTTTCCATGCAAATTTTCTCAGGTTAGTTGATTGATGTTAATTTGCGGATCTTACTCCTGATACTTAGATTTGTAAAACTATATTTGGGAATGTTAAGGTGTTTCTGGAAAAATCATAATAATTTGCTGCTCTCTAAATGACATAATTTAGTGTAGATAGACCATGCAGGGAACGATCAATATCTACTTGCTGCCTCGTTCAAACTACTTATAACTACTAACATATAAACATTCCAGTTGATGCTGTTTATTGAGAATCTCCGTTAATTGAAAGTGCACTTTTACTTATTGTCTCATATTGGCATCAACGAAACTGTTCAATCACCCCCAAGCCCATGAATTTCACATTATTGAGACTTGAATCTTCTTCAAACGAAGCGCTATCATGAAATTATAGTATCGGTTAATCACATTTCAGGATAATCAAAAAGGATTGCTCATGAGAGATAAACCCATTGTACTTGTTACCCGGACACTTCCCGAATCAGTGGAAGAGAGACTCACTAGGGATTATGACGTACGTCTAAATCCTGATGATGCCCAGTATTCTCCAGATGAATTGATTGAATTGGCTCAGGAAGCCGATGCTATCCTGCCATGCCACACAGAACATTTTACCACCAATGTAGTTCAACGCCTGTCGAACAGTGTAAAAATAGTTGCCAATTTTTCGGTTGGGGTTGATCACTGTAACCTGGATGCTTTTCGCAAGCGTGGTATCATTGTGACCAACACACCGGACGTACTCAGTGATGCGACGGCGGAAATTGCTATCTTGTTGATGCTGGGCGCTGCGCGGCGTGCAGGTGAAGGTGAACGAATGATGCGGGATGGTTCATGGCGGGACTGGAGCCCGGCATTTATGGTCGGCAACTCCATTACGGGAAAACGCTTAGGAATTATCGGTATGGGCAGGGTTGGGCAAACCTTCGCTAAACGGGCACGCGGATTTGAGATGGAAATTCACTATTTTAACCGTAACAGGTTAACCGAAATCGATGAGCAAGGCGCAGTTTATCATGACTCTCTTGAGAGTCTGCTAACCGTCAGCGATGTTTTGTCTCTCAACTGCCCTGCAACACCCGAAACCTTCAATCTGTTATCCGCAGAGCGAATCGCCCTATTGCCTGATGGCGCAATCATCGTCAACACTGCGCGCGGTGCATTGGTAGATGAAAACGCACTGATAAACGCATTAAAATCAGGCAAACTGGCCTCCGCAGGACTTGATGTCTACTGCAATGAACCAGGCGGTAACAAGGATATCTCTGCATTAGCAAATACATTTTTATTGCCTCATATCGGTAGTGCAAATATGGAAACTCGGGATGCAATGGGTTTTCGTGCTCTTGATAATCTGGATGCTTTTTTCGCAGGCCGTGAACCAGAAGACCGTGTTGCTTAAAAAAAAATTAAAATAATCATGACAAATCAATAGCTTATCAAAATATTATTAATCAATTTGTTCAAGATGTAGAATTTGCTATATTTTACTTGACATAGATTCCATTTTGAATTATTGTCTCAGACGGACTATCTTTTCATTTATGAATGACCATTAAATTGGAGTTACTGCAAAATAGTTTTTTCTTTTTTCAGTAATACAATACAGAGTGGCTTTCAGAGAAAGTCTATCAAAAGTGACGGCCTGCAATAGACGTGGTTATATCTCATGTCAAGATGCTCAATTGGCTCTCATATTAGCTATTTCAGTGTCTGAAAATTTAACCCGGGGCAGATGCAGGATGCACTGGGATTAACCAATAAATGGAGGATATGTATGTCTAAGAAAACAGTAAAGCATGCTAAATTAGTTGAAAAAGACGTCGTTACGCGTCGTAAATTCATGCGGGGTAGCGCCGTAGCAGGTGTCGCTGCGGCTGGTACTTTAGGCGCACCTCATATCGCCAAGGCTGCCACAGTCCTGAAAGTTCAGGCTGCCTGGGGAGGTGGGATTTTTCTCGAAAACGCAAAAAGTTATGTCGATCGAGTCAACAAAATGGCCGGGGGAGGTCTGAAGATTGACCTGTTGTCTGTAAACTCAGTTGTTAAAACCAGCCAGATGCAGGATGCTGTTCACCGTGGCGTTCTTGATGGTGCTCACTATGTGCCTGCGTATTGGTATTCCAAGTCTGCTGCAGCATCACTGTTCGGTACCGGGCCTTGTTTTGGCTGGTCTGCACAGGAAATGCTAGGTTGGATTCATTATGGCGGTGGGATGGACCTGTTCAACGAACTGATGGGCAGCCTGGGTCTCAACCTGGTCAGCTTCTTCAACAGCCCGATGCCGGCACAGCCGCTTGGTTGGTTTAAAGAACAGATCAGTAAATCTTCCCAGATGAAGGGACTCAAGTATCGTACCGTTGGTTTAGCTGCTGACGTTATGAATGAAATGGGTTTGTCTGTTGTTCAGTTGCCCGGTGGCGAAATTCAGCCTGCCATGAAAAGCGGTTTGATCGATGCTGCCGAGTTCAATAACCCGACCTCTGATAGTGACTTCGGTATGCAGGACGTATCTAAACACTATCACCTCGCCAGTTTCCACCAGTCTCAGGAATGTTTTGAAGTCACCTTCAACGCGAGGAAATTCAATGCTCTTGCTAAGGAGCAACAGGCGATTCTCGAATATGCTTCTGAGGCAGAGAACTCGAACTTCTACTGGCACAACACCCTTCGTTATGCGGATGATCTGGTCAAACTGAAAGAAAAGCACGGTGTCAATGTTTACCGTACTCCTGATTCGGTCATGCAAGATCAGATGAATGCTTGGGATGTAGTGGTAGACCGGATTTCTGCAAAGGATCCTTTCTTTGCCAAAGTGATCAAGTCGCAGAAGGTCTACGCCAAGAAGGTGATGAACTACCTGCTACTTAACCAGCCGGATTACGGTCTCGCTTATAAACACCACTTCGGTTAATCTGATCAAATATATTAGCGAACTATGTTCGCAAGCTTGATCTAGGGGCAGTCTAAAGGCTGTCCCTTTTATTTTTAAGACTGAACCCCTTTACTGGCAGGAGAGCAGAGCTGATGATATCCATAATTCATGCAATTGAAAGCCTCAACATTTGGATTGGGCGTGCATTCGGTTGGTGTATTTTGATTTTGACGCTTTCTGTGGCCTATGAAGTATTTGTCCGCTATGTACTTAACGCCCCTACAGTTTGGGCATTTGACATGATGGTGCAGATGTACGGAGCATTGTTCCTGATGGCAGGCCCCTACGCCCTTGCGCAGGACACTCACGTACGAGCCGATGTTATTTATCGTTTCCTGCAACCACGCTGGCAAGCCGTGGTTGATCTTTCTTTATATATCCTCTTCTTTTTTCCAGGCATGCTTGCACTGTTCTGGTTCGGTTGGGAAATTGCCTCAGACTCATGGCGTTATCAAGAAGTCAGTTGGAACAGTCCGGCCCGTATTCAAATTTATTATTTTAAAACATTGATCCCTCTGGCAGGCGGGTTGTTCCTCGTTCAGGGCGTAGCTGAGTGCATGCGCTGCTATCTGGCAATGAAAAACAATAAATGGCTGCCGCGCCTGAAAGATTCCATGGAAACGGAAGATATTCTCAAGGGCCAGGCACATGAATTGAAAATTAATTAATCCTGTTTTCAAAACCTTAACTGTAAATATGAAGCACGCCGTCTTATGACAAATCCAGAAGTCGCAATTTTAATGCTTTCCTCGTTCATCGTGATGGTGCTGTTAGGATTTCCAGTAGCCTTTACATTATTGGCGATGGGCGTTTTCTTTGGATATTACGCTTACCTTGATGCCGGCAGCATTCAAACAATCACTGATGTCTTCAACAATAATATTTTCTATCTGCTGAACCAGAATACATATTCAGTGATGGAAAATGACACACTGGTTGCAATTCCACTATTCTTGTTCATGGGGTATGTTGTTGAGCGTGCCAATATCGTCAATAAGCTTTTCTATTCTCTGCAGATGGCTGCACGAAATCTACCGGGTTCCATGGCAATAGCCGCCTTAATCACCTGCGCAGTATTTTCAACAGCAAGCGGTATCGTTGGTGCAGTTGTTACACTAATGGGGCTGCTGGCTTTCCCAGCAATGATCAGGGCAAATTATGACAAAAGTTTCTCCGCAGGAGTTATCTGCGCTGGTGGTACGCTTGGTATTTTAATCCCGCCATCCATTATGCTGATCGTCTATGCCGCAATCGCTGAGTTGTCACCGTTACGTCTGTATGCGGCAGCTATGATTCCAGGTCTTCTGTTGGCTGGGTCATACATAATCTATGTCATATTACGTGTTATTTTAAATCCTTCGATTGCTCCGAAACCACGTGAAGAAGATATACCGCCACGGCGTATTGTCTACTGGCAACTTCTGACCTCTTTTGTCCCTCTCACGGCCCTAATTATGTTGGTACTGGGATCCATTCTTGGTGGTTTGGCAACACCGGCCGAAGCCGCCGCCATGGGTGCATTTGGTGGATTATTACTGGCTGTTATTTACCGCTCTTTCAGTTGGGAAATGCTCAAGGATTCGGTATATTTGACGGCGAAAGCGACTGCGATGGTTTGCTGGCTGTTCGTAGGTTCATGGACCTTTGCGTCCGTATTCTCTTATCTTGGCGGACACGAAATCATCGAGCATTTCATTTTAGGGTTCGACCTCGCTCCTTGGCAGTTTCTGATTTTGGTGCAGATCATAATTTTTCTTCTTGGCTGGCCATTGGAATGGTCTGAAATTCTAATTATTTTCGTGCCGATCTTTCTACCCATGCTGCCAACGTTTGGTGTTAACCCCTATTTCTTTGCGATGTTGGTGGCGCTCAACCTGCAGACCTCATTCTTGACTCCACCTATGGCCATGTCGGCCTATTATCTAAAAGGAGTTTTAGGCGACCAAATTGAACTAATGGATATTTTCAGAGGGATCATGCCCTACCTGGCAATCGTTATAGGGATAATGGTCCTGATGTATTTGTACCCGGGGATAGCGCTGTGGCTACCTGATTATCTGTTTGGAGAATATATCCCTTAATACCCGTATAACACGACTAATTGAGTAATAAAGTTATGAAACAAGCATTTTTTGAAAAAGTGTCAGGGTTACTCGGATCAATACTCATAGCCCTATTTGTGCTCGGTCTGGCCGAAAGCATATCAGCCGGAGCTGCCGGGTTCTGGGGCGGTCTTCCTTTTTGGGTTATCTGCTTCATGGTCTTGCCTCTGGTCTTCTATGACTTCTGGGATTCCTGCCTCCGCAAAAAGAAGTAAGAGGCTTACTCTGTATGTCACTAAACGATCTATCTGCGACTCAGGCAGTCGATAAAATCCAAAAAGGTGAGATTACATCCGAAGAATTAGTCCAAGCTTGTATTGAGCGGATAGCTCAGATTGATGGCGAAATCGAGGCTTGGTCTTATTTTAACTCCGATTATGCACTTGAGCAGGCACGCAAGCTTGATCTTATACGTCAGGCAGGTGAGTCCATTGGGCCGTTGCATGGCATACCCATCGGTATCAAGGACATCATTGACACAGCTCATGTGCCTACAGAACTTGGTTCTCCCATCCATTCCGGACGAGTCCCTTTCAAGGACGCCTGGGTGGTAAGCCGTCTGCGACAGGCCGGTGCGGTCATCATGGGAAAAACGGTTACTACTGAACTGGCAACCTATTCTCCGGGTAAAACGAAAAACCCTCACGATCCAAACCGAACACCAGGTGGATCTTCCAGCGGGTCTGCCGCGGCGGTCGCCTCGAATATGGTGCCGATTGCACTGGGCAGCCAGACAAACGGCTCTATTATTCGACCAGCTTCGTTTTGCGGTGTTTTTGGCTTCAAGCCTTCGTTCGGTATGATTCCCCGAACCGGGGTTCTTAGACAATCAACGCCACTCGACCAGTTGGGTGTTTTTGCCCGTTCAATGGATGATGTCGCTATGCTGACACAGGTGTTGGCTGGTTATGACGAAGTGGATTCCGCTACAACTTTTCTTCGTGCTAGCCCCCATCTGATATCAGTTGCTGCTAAAGAACCTCCTATGCCTCCAAAAATCGGGTTCGTTAAAACTCCTGTCTGGGAGCGTGCCGATGACATGTGCAAGGATGCCTTTGAAGAAATGTGTGAAATGCTTGGTGAAGATGTTGAGGAGATCGAATTGTCTCCCTCATTCGGGTATGTGCTGGATCACCATAAAATCATTATGGAAGCTGACCTTGCACACAATTATTCCCATGAATACGAAACAGCAAAAGACCTGTTAAGTGATTCCTTACGTGAACAAATTGAACGAGGGATGAGCTATTCGGCTGTTGCTTACCACCGAGCCTTGGAACAACAGGATATTCTGGATGACATTCTTGCAGAACTGTTCCAGGTATATGATGTCATACTCACGCCTTCTGTAGCCGGAGAAGCACCCATTGACCTGAAAGATACGGGAGATCCGTCTTTCTGCACCATCTGGACTTTCTGCGGCGTCCCGGCGCTAAACATTCCCGTCTTCCAGGGCGAAAATGGGATGCCTATTGGTGCCCAGCTTGTTGGGGCTAAGAATGATGATGCCCGTCTGCTTCGTACAGCAAACTGGCTTTTACGAAAATTTAACAATTAGTGCTACTCCTTAAATAATAAGACTCCTCAAGCTAAAGTTATTGGTATCACAGGGCATTTGTCGTGGACAAAATTAGCTCAAACATTTCATCAATAGCCTCAAATGTCTCTAACTCAGCCACTAATAAAACCGTATTAGCTGGCCTATTCATTACCAATGAATGGATTTTAATACCTTTTCACTCGGCAACAGGAAAAGTACTTCTCATTAGTGTTTTTTATCTGGGTAGTTTGCATTGAAAATATGATAGGATGTGTGTTGCTTTAAAATGAAACAACATTATAATTCCTCTCTCCCAAAGCTCATAGTCGTGTTCGATGAGTTAGATATGTCCGGCATCCAATCCTCAGCTCTACATTATAAATTCTATAGAAATTTTAAATACCAATGAAAGAACTTAAGACTAATCCAAGAGCTGTTTTGGCCGGTATCAGGAATGCCCTCGGTGTGCCGGCACTACTGCTCTTTGCTGCAATGACGGGGTTTGGGTCTTTTGCCCAGGAACAGGGTTTATCACTCTATATGTCCTTGCTTTCCACGATTTTGATCTGGGGTCTGCCGGGACAGGTGGTTCACGTAGAACTTTATGGAATGGGGGCTCCCTTAATTGCAGTCGTCCTTGGTGTAGCAGGAGCAAACGCGAGGTTTATGCCGATGACACTTTCAATGATGCCGGTTTTTGATAAGTCTCCTCACAATCGCAAATGGAATTATTTTCTGGCCCATCTGATATCAATCAATACCTGGACTGAAATGCTTACAAAAGGTCCTGAGATTAGAGCAGACCGCAGGATGGCCTATTTTCTTGGCTTCTCCTTTACCTGCATGACGGCCGGAATCATGGGTGTTCTTCAGGGATACATTCTTTTTGAAAGCATGCCTCAAACTGTATCACTCTGTTTTGTTTTTCTGGTACCTGTTTATTTTGGTCTGATTATGTCAAATACGGTACATCCACCTTATTTATTCGCCTTTGTGTTAGGTTGTATTTTAGGACCGCCAATGCATCTATTGACTCCTGAATGGGGGTTGGTGTTGACAGGGCTGATTACAGGTACACTGGCCTATTTACTGCGGCACAGGCTTCCGGTCCTCTTTAACAAAAAGGAGGTCAATGCTTGAGTCATCGGCCTGGATCTTTTTCTTATCCGCGGTTTTAGCAACTTATGTATGGCGTTTTGCCGCGGTTATGATCAGCCATCGAATCGAAGCTAACCATCCAATTTTTGAGTGGTTCACTTGTCTGGCGTACGGCATCATTGCCGCACTGGTGGCACGGACACTTATTCTTCCTACAGGTTTGCTGGCATTACTTCCGCTGTGGCATAGATTGCTTCCTATGGCTCTGGCCTTCGTCGGTTTCTATCTGCTGGGAAAACGCCTCTGGGTTGGTATTGTTTTTGGTGAAAGCGCCTTCATTGCACTTTTGTGGTTAAATGGAATCGAAATGTAACGCAAACTATGATGATTATGGTAAAAAAAAACTCCTTTACAATTGAGAACTATGTCGAGTAAAATCTATAGTTATGAGTGATATTGCTTTTAGCCTGTGGTTAAGTTCCGGGATTTTCTTGATAGCCGTTGAGTTTCTTGTCCCTGGTTTAGTTATGGTCTTCGTGGGACTTGGAGCTTTGACTGTGGCGCTTGGTATGCATCTTGGGCATGTAGATGGAGTACTCGAGCAATTTATAACTTTTTTTATCAGCTCAATAATATATTTATTAACTCTTCGTTTTTTAGTTCTCAGATTTGTTCCATCAGCTACTAGAAAAGAAAATATTGATGAAGATGAAGAAGTTATGGGCTCGATTGTTGAGATAGTTGCAGACATAAATTCTGGTGAATTTGGTCGGATTGAGCATAGCGGAAGCACCTGGCAAGCCTGTGCAGAAGGAGACCAGACAATTTTAAAAGGTGAACAAGTTAAAATTATTGGACGAGACAATATTACTTGGATAGTCCAAAAAATATAGGAAAGGGGTGATGAAGTGTTAAGTATCTATTCAGGAATAATAATATTAATTTGTTTTATCGTTTATAAGACAATTATTATTGTTAGCGAACGTGAAAATATCATTGTTGAAAGACTTGGGAAATATCAAAGGACACTAGTTCCAGGTATATATTTCTTAATTCCTTTCATTGACTTTGCTGCTTATCGGCAAGAGATGAGAGAACAGGTCATTGATATTCCCTCCCAAAGTGTTATTACGAAGGACAATATTCAAGTTGAAATTGATGGACTTTTGTATCTGAAGGTAATGGATTCTAAGAAAGCAAGTTATGGGATTGGAAATTACTTGGCAGCGAGTATTAATCTTGCCCAAACCACAATGAGATCAGAAGTCGGAAAAATAACATTAGGGGCAATATTTTCAGAGAGAGATGAAGTCAATGCGAATATAATCAGTGAAATTGATAAAGCTTCTGACCCTTGGGGAGTGAAGGTTTTACGCTATGAAATTAAGGATATAGCACCCTCACAACATGTTGTCGAAACTTTAGAAAAGCAGATGGAAGCGGAAAGAGAAAAACGTGCTGAAATTACCAGGGCAACTGCGGAAAAAGAAAAATTAATAAATGTTTCTGAGGGGAAAAGGCAAAGTGCCATTAATATTTCTGAAGGCGAAAAACTAAAACGGGTTAATGAAGCGAATGGCAGGGCTGAGGGTATTAAGCTCATTGCTGATTCGACTGCGCAAAGCTTGGAGCTTGTAGGGGCCGCGATCAAACTTCCTGGTGGCAATGAGGCTTTGAAGATGCGTATTATAGATCAGTATATAGACCAACTTGATGAAGTTCTCGAAGGTGGAGATATCTCACTATTTCCTGCCAATTTGGCTTCGTTAAAAGGGATCATAGATGAACTTAAAGGAAACAAATCCACTCTAAAAGAAGGTAATCATGACGATAGATAATCTTATATTTTTACTAATTGTAGGTGTCCTTTTCCTTTATATCATTCTGGCGTTAGTCAGGTCTTTGCGTTTGGTTCCCGCTCGTATGGAATTTATTGTGGAAAGGTTCGGGCGTTACCACTCCACTCTTGACGCAGGTTTCCATTTTCTGATTCCTTTCGTTGATAAAGTGGCGTTTGTTCAAGATTTAAAAGAGCATACCATGGACGTTCCTTCCCAGACATGTTTCACAAAAGATGAAATTCAGGTTGAAGTCGATGGAGTCATTTACTTACAAGTTGTTGACTCACAAAAAGCCAGTTACGGTATCACCGATTTCCAATACGCGTCCATTCAACTGGCACAAACCACCACTAGAGCAATTATTGGAACTTTGGATCTTGATCGTACCTTTGAAGAAAGAGAGGCCATCAGTGGGAAGGTTGTAGCTGTGCTCGATAGTGTGTCAGCAAAATGGGGTGTTAGGATTTTAAGATTTGAAATTAAAAATCTCGTTCCTCCGGAATCTGTTCGCCAGTCCATGGAAAAGCAGGTGACTGCCGAGCGAAACAGGCGTGCCATTTTAGAGAAGAGTGTGGGCGAAAAGCAGTCTTTGATTAATACTTCTGAAGGTCTTATGCGTGAGCTTATAAATAATTCAGAAGGGGAGATGCAAAAGCGTATCAATGAAGCCAGTGGAAAGGCTTCAGAAATTTTATATCTAGGTAAGGCAACTGCAGAGTCTATTAAAAAGGTGGCAAATGCGATTAACGGTCCAGGGGGCACCGAAGCTGTTAAGTTAGAGCTGGGTCAAAAATACATTAAGTCACTTACCAAGTTAAAGTCTAATAATAATAAAGTCATCATGGGTGGAAACCTTGCTGATATGAAAGAAATGCTCAAAGGTCTTGATATCGATATATAGATATTATAGGATTTAACTTAAATATTTAATCTCTAATATGAGGAATGATTATGATCTGGCACATGGAACATCGTCATACTGGCGCAACCTGTTTTTCAACGGATGAATCAAAAAAAGCACTCTGGACTCAGGCGGTAGAATCTGCTAAAGAAAATGGTGTCACAGTTCATCACTTTCTTGTGAATGCGTCTGCACATCGGTTTTTCTTTGTTATTGAAGCACCAGATTACGATTCAATAGAAGAAACTTTCGGACGTTGCAAGACCTTAGGTGAATTGGAAATTACACCTGTAAGAAAATGGTGATATTTAAAGAATATTGTTAAGAGAGGGTTATTATTACTCAAATAGTCAACTCAGGGCGTGAGATGCTTCTCCTACTTTTTTAAAGCACTTATGAGTATCTCTGCCCCATTCTCTCCTACAAGACTCACAAGTTGAGCATTCAGTTCCTCCACAGATTTATGCTTAACTATTTCGTGTCTATCAACAGGCCGGAACCCGGCTCTATCTAGAAGATCTCGAGTAGTTCCTAAACGTACACTCTCACTCTCAGCATTTTCACCAAGATCAGATAGTATATTCAATGCTCTAGGTGCTATTTCTGCAAAGTTACCGTCTAACTCATCTGTTATTACATCTGCACATTCTCTGCGGAGCTTACAAGCCTAATTACGCAATGTATACGTGTCTTTGTATCCAGACTTCTTTGCTGCTTCTAAGTGATCTCCAGAGCATACATACTCTTCAACTAATACATTTCTTTTATTAGTGAAGTCTGTCTCAGCCTTCGTTCTTTAGCTTATATTTTAGTAACTATTCAGTGTCTATCTCTCGTTCCGTGACTCTGCCGCGGAATGCAGTGGGTGAGACTCCGCCTCGCGAGCAGCCGTATGTTTGCCTCGTTCCACTGGGCCTCCTGATTCTTGAGCAAGCTATCTTTCGGGTAGCGGAGCCACACAATCGTGCTTACGTGGCGGAGCCTCTTAAGCAGAACAGTGAATAGTTACATTTTTTAAATATTAAGGATTCACCCTAACAGGAATCATCGTTCCCTGCATGATGGCGATTAGCTTTGATTGCCCATCTTTTATGGCATGGATTTTCGCAGTAACGACTACCAACCGTTTCCCGAGTTTGACTACTCTGCCTTCTGCTCTAAACAGTTCGCCGTCAGCAGGAGCCAGCAGGTTGATTTTGATTTCAGCTGTCATGACTTCCTGATCCTCAGGCAACAGAGTCAAGGCGGAATATCCTGCGGCACTGTCTCCAATTGAAAAAGTCAGTCCTGCATGGGCATAGCCCAGTTGTTGAAGTGTTGTAGGAAGAAAAGGTGCTTCGATGATGACATTCCCCTTCTCGACCTTGTGAATCTTGGCCCCTAGGGTTTTCATCAAACTCTGGGATTCAAAACTACTGGTGATGCGTTCAACCATCTTGTTTGTCATTAGATCATCCCTCAAAGTGATAAAATAAGTTAAAAAGTTAAAATCTATCCCATGTAGCAGGACAGGATGATATATATAAAATTTGGTGTGCGTATAAGGCCCGGACCCCATTCATTCAAATAATTTTTAAAACGTCCTCTAAGGCAATATTGGTTTCCTAGCCGAATGTTACTCTGATTGGAAGTTTAGTGCAATACAGATAGAATTAACTCCGCTTAAGCTAGGTATCACGGAAGATTCGGCAAAACAATTGTTGAATAGCGTACTATTTTAATTGGAAGGTGTTTGACTGTGAATAAATTATTGGGGGAGATATTTTTAGTTTATTGTCCGAATTATTGGCTTTAATGCTATTTCTCTGTATAATGGCATTTTTTTTATCGCATTGTCTAGATTTTATCAATGCATATTTCACTCTAATGTAAGTAAGGTATTCATCATGGCTAGATATATTTTGTTAGGAAAATTCAGTTTAAATGGTGTCAAAGGAGTAATAAACTCAAGTGCTGATAGAGCTTCAGTAGCAAAAAAAGCGGTAGAGGCCGCTGGTGGAAAGTTTGTCTCTTATGATTTTACGCGAGGCATTTATGATTTTGTTGGTATTGCAGACGGATTAAACGATGCAACAGCATCAGCCCTAAAGGGTGTAGTATTGTCTTCAGGTGATTTTGAACAAATTGATATGCTGAATACATATGATCAATCAGAATTTAGCATAACGGCTAAGGCCATAATGACTGCTGGATATACACCTCCCTCAGAATCATAATTTATAGCTGGGTCGTTATCAGATGATATGACCCTCGCTACCTTGCCATTTTCAATGAAACAAACGCAAAGGAATTCTAATGATAAAAATGTGCTTTGCGTGTGGAGTATAGTGTGGGGTAAGGATTATTATTTAATTGTAATTGATTATATCTCCACCGTTTTAATACTGATATTACAGTATTAATATGGTGGCGGGGGAAGGATTTGAACCTTCGACCTTCGGGTTATGAGTTCTATGTTCCCCCTATCACTGGTTAATATTAACTTATATTAACTGATACTGTGTATATAATAACAGTACCTTACGGAAGAATCAATTGTTATTCAGTTATACCAAGTTATAGGCAATGATACGGCTTATAGACACCTATATGGACACCTAATTATTGTAGTTAAACAATATCACTTCCAAGAAAATACCTAATCAATAATTTTTATCTCTTACAGTTACACCATATTTTTTACAGAATTTTATATTCTATGAACGTTCTTTACTTTTAGAAAATAGTGAATAATCTCGGAATGTGCAGGCGAAACATCAAATACATTCCACTCTCCGTGCAGTCTGATAATACTAATCCCTGTAAATTATATAGACTAACTGCTATTGTTTTGCCGAATCTTCCGGGATACGTAGCGTAAGCGTAGTTAATTCGATCTGTATTGCACCGAACTGCCAATCAGAGTAACATTTAATGCCCATTAACCAATATTGCCTTAGAGGGGGTTTTAAGCATGATTTCTAATATGAGAAAATGTGCTGCCCATTTTGGTTGATATGGTTTTATTTAAGTGTTTATTAACCTTAACTTTGGAGGAATCATGTGGAAAGAAAGACTATGGCAGGTGTTCTTGGTTGCAATTCTTGGTTTAACACTGACAATGTGTAGCAGGACAGGTAGCAACAATAATTCAAGCAGTTCCAGTAATGCTAATGCAGAAGAAACTTCTGTTGCTAACGCTGGGCCAAGTGCAATATCCGGGACGATGACTTGTCTTAATGCTGATCCCTCAGCAGCAGGTTGGACTTACTACAATTGCGATGCTACTGACGATACCTCGTTAGCTACAATAACTACATCTGGTGGTTATACTTATGTGAATAGTATAACTCATGATGCTGCTTTTGCTGCAGGATGGAAGCTAGTTGGCCCTTCTTGTAGTAGTGGAACCATTGGAGCTAAGTGCTTCCTTTTCCATAAATAATTAGACTTTTTAATGCTATTCACAATCTAGCTGAATAGTGGCTAGGTCTGCTTATTAGCAATGAAGGGGGGTGGGGTAACAAAACAGGCATCAAGCACTGTATATATCATCCCATCAACCTACACGGGGATGAAATACGTTGTTACCATAGGATAACAGTGGCTTATAGTCTTTTAAGCATTACTAAAACGTGTTATAATAAAGTAAATATAATTCTGACAAGCTTAGTTTAATATTTAATTTAAAACACCTAAATGACTAACTTAACTAATCAAAGACAAGTGTTCGTTGAAGAGTATGTAAGATCAGGTGATCACTTAGAAGCAGCTAAGAAGGCTGGATACAAAGACACACATACACTTCGAAATCAGGCTTGTAAGCTCCGTAGAGAGTGTGCAGATGACATAAGTGAGGAGTTACACCGTAACTTTGCTGAAATAGCACCTAGAGCATTGAATATACTATCTGACCTTGCTGAAAATGCAGAGAGTGAGAGTGTAAGATTAGGCGCAACTCGGGATCTTCTAGATAGAGCTGGCTTCAGACCTGTTGATAGACATGAAATAGTTAGGGAAAAATCTGTGGAGGAACTCAATGCTCAACTAGTGAGTCTGGTAGGAGAAAATGGTGCTGAATTATTGGTAGGTGCTTTAAGAAGTAGGAGAAGCATATCAGGCCCTGAGTTGACTAAATGAACACCAATAACCCCTAAGTAGAATAATACTATATTCTTATGATGCTAGTAAACATCAAATGGTACAGCTTATCGAATTAATATCCCCCACCTAATATAATTCCTACAACTTACTTCAGAATAATCGCCAGAATAGCTCCTTGAACCACTGAAGTATCGAATTTAATAACTCCAAAAGCAGATTTAAGCCCTGAAATTTTCGCTTGACTCTTTTCGATTTTCCTATAATATAGGTTTTTTTTATGCAGTCAGATTACTTCGAGGCACTAAACTTATTAATGATTAAGGAATGAAAGGGATCAAATGACAAATGTAGAAGTTTCCAATAAAGCAATGGAATTATTCAACGAAAATAAAATTGATGAATGGGTCAATACCTTAGCCGCAGAAGATATAACATTTGAGGATATGGCTGTCGGACATAAGGCATCTGGGAAGGAAGAGGTTAAAGCATATGTTCAAAGTTGGAAAACGACATTTCCAGACATGGTCGGCCAGTTTAATAACAGGATTGAATCAGGCAATACAATGGTTGAAGAATGCTCTTGGACTGGAACAAATACAGGCGAAATTACTGCTCCAGACGGAAGTAAAATTCCTCCAACTGGAAAAACTGTTAATATCAAAAATTGTTTTATTTATGAATTTGAGAATGAGAAAATTAAATCAATGAAAAATTACCTTGATATGATGGGTATGATGGGACAATTGGGTCTAGCTGGCTAGTAAAGAACAATCATAGATCGTCTTAACTTTTTTTGGTATAATGACTATGATGTCTCAACAATGGCTGGCAGGATAATTCAAAAATATTTTTCTCATGAAAAAATTGATTAATCTGTAATTAAGCAGACTAAAAAGTTTTAGTAATAAAACTTTAGTAAACTAATTAGGAAAGGGAAATTTGTTATGGCAAATCTTGAAAAAAAGTCTTTTGATAATCCAGATGAACTTAAAGAACCAGAAAAAACTAATGCATCCGTTGTAAATTTTGGGTCAGTTGCTGCTTCACGAGTAATTCTTCAACCTGGGTGGAAATGGTCTGAGTGCATCAAGCCCATGGTAGGAACTGACAGTTGCCAAGCCGGGCACGTAGGTATGATTCTACAAGGAACACTCACGGTTGTTCATGATAATGGAGAAGAAATAACAGTTTCAGCAGGTGATGCATATTCTTTTGCTCCAGGACATGATGCTTGGGTTGTAGGGAATGAAGAGGTGATAGGATATGAGTTCAACAATGCAGGTAAAGATTACGCTGTGTGGAAGAGTAGCGAATAAACTACTAAACTTTCTCTTAATATAACCATCCAATTTGGGGCCTGAAATGCTTCTTCTGCTTATGAAAGAACTTATTAGCATTTCAGCTCCATTCTCTCCAACAAGACTCACTAGTTGAGCATTCAGTTCTTAGACAGATTCCTATTTACACCTAATATCATACCTATATATTACTCCAGAATAATCGTCAGAATAGTGTATTGAATTACTGAAAATTGTTTGCAAAGGTTAACGGAAAGGCCGTTCTATAGAGTACCTATGCTCTCACTATTATTCCCAGAATAAAATTTATGGCCACAGAATCTATCGAAGAGCTAAACCATTTGAGTCCAGTATCATTAACAAACTCAATTTTGTTTTTATCAACCGCACTGTAAGCCGCATAGTGACCATGTGTGTGAAGGCACTGTCCACAATGACAATTAACCACCTGACGTAACTCTCCAATGATTCTAAAGCTCACAGCTCCGCATAAACAATGCCCCTGACTAACTTTTCCTTTCAATAATTCCTCCTTAGTATCTTCCTTCATATTTCCCACTACACGGTTTTCACGACGATCTGCTTTTGAGTATATTTTAGAGGAGGGCTTTACCTTTTCAGCATATCTACTTTTCATTTTAGCACTGTAATCGGCTCCAAGAGCAGGTCTATCCTTTTTTGTTTTTGACATTTGAACTCCTCAAATTTAATGTATTTCTATCACCTACTAGAGAGTTATGTATTGACATGCAAATTGTGGAGTTATAGACTTGGGATAAATCGGATATAATCGAGCTATTTGCTTAGCAAAACAAGTTCAATTAATGTGACTTGTAATATTAAACTCATTATTAATGATACCTGATTTATAGGTTAATACAGGGGTCATCAGGTATGTTGCCTGATAATAATAAGTTAGGCTTAAAATTAAAAAGAGAATATGGGAGATGAAAATGGGATTATTTAGTAGTTTATTCGGTGGAAATAAAGGCTCTGGACCTCGATCTGGAGGACTAATAAAGCTGGGTGACGAATATTATATCGGAGAACTTGCACGCTTGGAAAGTCAGTTACTACGTAATGATGATTTTTACGGATCTTGGCTCGATGATGAAAGAGCAATATTAAAAAATGACACTCGCTTTGCAATACCGAACGTTATACTTGGCTTAATCTACATGGTTGGAGTTCATGTAAACGTCGATATTGACAAAGCCGAAAGCTATTTCCATGAATCAATAAAACTCGGATCTCCGTTTGCTTATAAATACCTGTCTGTTATTGAAAACGGGCGAGGCAACAAACAAAAAGGAAGTGAATATATGGAAAAAGCTGTTTCTCTTGGCGATCCGGAAGCAATGGTAATGCTAGGTTATTATTATGTGTACGAGATAACACTTGAAGGTGGGCAGCCTGACTATAAAAGAGCTCGTAATTTATTCCAAAAAGCGGCACAAATGCAGTACGTTATAACAAAATTGAAACAAATCCGATCAAGGATGCTTCAATGCCAAAATTAAGTAATGCAAGGATGTTAACTATTTCACATGATGATTATTTGCATTTATTGGAATGTGCTGAAGACCATATAAAGCCTGTTTTGACAATGGCTTATTATGAACCCATGAGAAAAGATGAAATTATACGATTAGTATGGAAGGAAGTTGACATTAAAGCAGGGTTTATCCGTTTGGTGGCCTCTAGGACAAAAGGAGGTATAGAAGGTCGAAGTATACCAATACACCCAGAAGTAAGAAAGATGCTTTCCTCATTACCACGCTCACTTCGATCTAGTAGAGTCTTTTTACGAAAAGTTAATGGACAGCTTGAAGAGTTTAATGATTTTAGGAAATCTTGGAAGTCTGCAAGGAAAAAGGCAGGATTGGATGATTTTGTGTTTCATGACTTCAGGCATGTTGCAATATCAAATTTACGAAAAGCAGGAAACAGTCCCACAGTAATCATGAAAGCCTCTGGCCACAAGACAATGAGTATGTTCTTACGATATAATCTAGTTGATGAAGAAGATTTAAAAGGAATGCTGTGGGTTGAAAGAAAGACTGAAATAGATACTGAGGATATTTCTGTTAAAATAAGTGCATAAACATCGGAATGATAGACACCTATATGGACACCATACAGTTTACAAGTAAGTTAAAAAACCTGTAAGTTACTGATAATATGGTGGCGGGGGAAGGATTTGAACCTTCGACCTTCGGGTTATGAGCCCGACGAGCTACCTGACTGCTCCACCCCGCTACTAGAAGAAAAAATGAAGGATATTGATCTTTTGGAGCGAGAGACCGGGTTCGAACCGGCGACCCTCAGCTTGGAAGGCTGATGCTCTACCAACTGAGCTACTCTCGCCTCATCAATCTAGTTATTTTGACGTTAACGGCGCATTCTGTCAATACATTTCTTTAAAGTGGGTGATTATTTTATTGTGACTAAAATGATACATAAGGTCTTCCGTCAGCTCAAATTTCTATTGCAGGAAGCTGGCAGAAAAGGTGTTATTAAAATTAAGTCTTGTGGTGATACAGGCCTAAATACTAGTCATTCCCGCGAAAGTGGGAATCCAGGAGCTTGTAAGTAGCTGAAATTCTTGTCTCCGAGCTGACCTGCCTATGGATTCTCGCTCCCCGATCAAGCCGAGGACAAGCTTAGCGGGAAAGACAAACGAGTGTGAAAATTTTACTTTTTGGGAGTTCATAAATCACGAGTAAACATCTACGACAAAACTTGCTTAGAACGGAATAGTTATCACTACGTCCTTCAGCCTTATTTTTTAGCTTTACGTCGAATTGGGCTGCCCTGGACATGTTTCAGCGGCGGTAGCGGTTTTCCGGAGACGTTTACCGGACGTTCACCATAGTTACCAAGGGTTCGGAAACGGTCATAGAGAATGATAGCGCCGGTTGTGGCTACGTTCAGACAGAAGCTGGTGGGGATTTTTACAACATGTTGGCAGCGCTCTAAAATGTCAGGGCTGAGATTACCCATTTCAGGACCAAGAATATAGGCTGCATTTGGAGGATGACGGAAAACCGGAAGCTCCACCGCATCTTCGAGAAACTCAACTCCAACCAACGCACAACCACCGGGAAGTTTTAAGTCTTCAGCAGAACTGAAGTCATACCACGGCACATTCCGCGGTGCTACAGAAGTATCCGATTTTGCGTTATTTACAGAATATTCAGCATTTACTGTAAATAAAAAGCTCGCACCAAAGGCATGTGCAGTACGAAAAAGGTTTCCCGCATTCATCGGTTTGCTCGATTGTTCGAGTCCTACACCAAAATATCCGCGCATAACTGTTACTCTCCGTATGGTATCCAGACGTTTTTCACCTGCGAAGCACGACGCATCCACTCACGTCCTTCTGACTGCTGATTGTCGAACCAGTCCAGCTTTTTACCGTTATTTGTCCAGACAATTTTCATGTTTCCGGAACTCAACTTTTTTGCATTCGTGCATTCATCAGCGGTTCCGCTAACCCAGAGACCAGCCACATCATCATGTTTGGCCAGTACGGCACCTAGCTCATCCGCATCTCCACTAACAATGTTAACCACTCCGGAAGGCATATCTGAGGTTTCCAGCACTTGATAAAAATCCGTGGCCACCAGAGCAAATGGACGTGACGGCACAAGCACCACAGAATTCCCCATCGCTATCGCCGGAAGCAGCATCGAAAGCATTCCCAACAGCGGTGCTTCATCCGGACAAACAAGGCCCAGCACACCAATGGGTTCGTTTAAAGCCAGGGCAAGTCCCCGCATCGGCGGTTGATGAATCAGTCCTTCGTGTTTATCCGCCAAAGCCGCATAAGTGAAAATTCGTCTTACGGAAGTTTCTACTTCAAGACCGGCTTGTTTTTTGGACACACCGGTCAACTTCATAATTCGGTTTTGAAATTCTGCGGCTCGTGCTTCCAAATTTTCTGCAAGGAAGTAGAGAATTTGCGCGCGTAAATGCGGAGTGCTGCTCTGCCATGCGGAAGCTTTGTGTGCGGCTTCAACGGCATTGCGGATGTCTTTTCGGTTACCGTGGCCGATTTCTCCAGCGAGTGAACCGTCTGCATTTACAACGTTCAGCGAATATCCTGAATCCGGACGTGTCTGTTTTCCGCCAATGTAAAGTTTTGCCGTGCGGTCCAGCGAAAACGCTGCTTTTGCCATGACCTTTATTTTCGGCACAGGAATTCGAAATTCGCTTTTTGTAATTCCGGATTCTTTTTTCTTGAGGTATGCAAACATACCTTCTTGTCCACCTTCACGTCCATAGCCGCTTTCGCGGTAACCGCCGAATCCGACAGCCGCATCGAATTGATTTGTGCAGTTGATCCAAACCACGCCGCACTTGAGCTTTGGCGCAACGTGCAGAGCTTGATTGATGTTTTCGCTCCAGACACTCGCGGCGAGTCCGTAAGCGCTGTTATTGGCCA
>Ga0233441_1001059_pt1 | contig 26821 bp, 16 predicted proteins | sample SI_123_September_4_FD_182781 | JGI IMG/M metagenome (GOLD analysis project Ga0233441, IMG submission 182781) | Seawater microbial communities from Saanich Inlet, British Columbia, Canada - SI_123_September2016_135_MG | ecosystem: Environmental > Aquatic > Marine > Inlet | place: Canada: British...
CTTATAGGCTTTTGAGCTATTTTTGTATGTCGAAATTATACTATTAAAGTGCTTCTAAAGCCCTTGTTTTAGGTGATTATTTGGTTTTTCAGGACTGACTAATTAGTGGCCACATTACAAAGCCACCTTCATTCATATAGGCAATAATTAGTTCAAATAATTCTGTAAAATCGGGTAATGTCATTGTAATCCTAAAAAATAATATCAAAAGTATAAAAAAGTTTTATTACCTGTAAGTTACCGTCACGATATTTGTGTAATGTGATGGTAATGTTTTTTACCAATAATTCTAATTCTAATTAATAGGTATGAAAAGGACAACAATGTTTTTTACTAAAGAAAATATAATGGCTCTTGTAGTTTTTATAATCTCCATTATTACATTTTTATTTTGGGGACATAATTATATAACCGAACATTACGGTATGTTCATTCTCGCAACACTATTAGGTCTTTTTATGGCATTTAATATTGGTGGAAATGATGTAGCAAACTCATTTGGAACCAGTGTTGGCGCCAAAACACTTACTATCAAACAAGCACTTGTAATCGCTGCAATATTCGAAATATCGGGAGCTATGCTTGCAGGTGGAGAAGTCACTAAAACTATTCGTAAAGGTATTGTAAATCTTGATGGTGTGACATTTGATCCTATGTTATTTGTATTTGTCATGATGGGTGCATTAACTGCTGCAGGACTATGGTTACTTTTTGCATCAAAAAAAGGTCTTCCTGTTTCTACCACACACTCTATTATTGGAGGAATTGTAGGTGCTTCTCTTACTTTAGGGACCGTTGTATCATCACCTGAAGTTAGTTCATTTGATATTGTCAATTGGGGTAAAATTGGGATGATTGCCGCTTCATGGGTTATTTCCCCACTACTTGGTGGTCTTTTTTCCTACGCAATATATTCGTACCTCAAAAAAAATATTTTAGATTCAAATGACGCCAAAGAAATTGAAATAGAAAATGCTAAAATAGAAATTAAGACTCTAGAAAAACAACTTGAAAATTCAAATAATAGTGAGTCACAACAATTGCTACATTCTGAATTAAAAATCCAACAGTACATTGTCAAAAAATCAAATGCCTTTTGTGCTATTCGAGATCATGTTCCTATTGTAGCTGCGTTTGCGACATCAATTGTTGCGGGTATGTTACTTTTTAAAGGACTTAAAAAGCTTCATTTTAATTTTAATTTTTTGGAAACTTCTTTAATGATTTTAGCACTCTCAACACTAGCATATGCATTAACATTCAGTCTAATAAAAGTAATGAAAAAAGATTCTCCTAAAAAAGCGACCATCCGTCTCTTTTCTATTTTACAAGTTTTTACCGCTTCTGCATTTGCTTTTTCTCATGGAGCTAATGATATTGCCAATGCTATTGGACCTTTTGCAGCCGTTATTGATGTTTTAGCTACCGGTGAAATTTCAGCTTCTGCACCAGTACCTATGATTGCTATGTTTACTTTTGGAGTAGCATTAATTGTAGGATTATGGTTTTTAGGTAAAGAAGTTATGGAAACTGTGGGAACTCGTTTAGCTGAGATTTTTCCCGTAACGGGTTTTGCGGCGGAACTTGGTGCTAGTGCGGTTATATTAGGCGCTACAAAACTAGGTATCCCCGTATCATCAACACATATTTTAATTGGTGCAGTCTTAGGAATTGGTATTTTAAATAAAGATGCCAACTGGTCTCTTATGAAACCTATTGCTATGGCGTGGGTGATTACGCTCCCTGCTTCGGCGCTCATTGCTTCACTTATTTTTATACTCTTAAAAACGGGCTTTGGATATTAAGAGTTAAGAACAAGACAACGACCAAAGGGTGTACCGAATTCTTCTTGGCTTTTATTAGTAGTGTCAACAACCCATATAGTTTCATAAAGAGGTTCTATTTCAGGAAATTGCCCTTCTAAGTCGGTAAAATACAAAAGAAGTTGCGTATCATATAAATGCGCTTCTATGTATTCAAATACAGGACGAAAATCCGTTCCTCCACTCCCTTTAATCGTATAACTTAAAACATCTCCCGCATAAAAAGTCTCATGAGAATGGACTTTAGCATCACACACTAAAATATCAATTTGGAACCTGTCAATAGTTATCATGATAGATTCTATTTCTGCCATAAACAGCGCTAACTGCTCTTCATTTATAGACCCTGAACTATCAATAGCAATAGTAAGTCTGAAAAAGTCTGAATGTAGTGATGGAAGATAAATACCGCTGTAAAGTAATTTTTTCGAGGGAGGCATCATGCGATAGTCACTCAAATAATAATTATCGATAGCGTGACGTAACTCTTCACGCCAATCTACTTTACTTGAGGTTACTATCTCTACAAATCGCTCTAAACCTAAAGGCAAGTCGCCCATGCTTTGAGACTTACTTTGTGCTTCTTGTTCTATGTTTTCAAAAAACTCATCAGAGACAGATTGTTCAACATCTTCAACTTCCATCTGAGGACGATTCTTTTCTTTGGCTTCGTCTTGATTTGGCTCACTTAACTCATTTTGCTTTTGCTTATCTTGTTCGTTATAACCTGTTTCATTATCTTCGTTATCGTCAAACTCTTCATTTTGAATTTCATCTTTTAATATTGCGTAAATTTCTTCCGCATACATTCCTTCAAAACGTTCATCATAGTTACACTTATAGGGTTTACTCATCTCATTTTCAACCAACATATCGTTGATAGCATAATCCGTTGCCAGTTGCCATAACCAACTCATTCGTGAGTTTTTACGGCTTTCATGAGTTAACACAGCGTGCATTGCTCCATTAGCAAGCGTAAAAGAGACTTCATCTAATTCAAGCTCAGAAATATATTCATCATTGTATTGGTATTTGTCACCATTACTTAAAAAAGATTCAGTAGTATCACTTTGAAGTAGTTCCATTCGTGAAGCAATCATCCCAAAATAGGGAAAATCAACTAACAGTTTGGCTTTGGCTTGAGAAAGAAGCGTTAAAGAGTGGGCTTTTGTATCCATAGTTATGTATTACTATTACATTATCAAATAGGCAAACTGTCGAACCCATTTATCATAAGATGATAGATGTTCCATCTTTATACCACTACGCTGTAAATCTTGAATTATCATCACTGAAAATTCACTTTTAAGTTCAAGAGTATAATCTAAAATAGTATTTAAAAGCGTATCATCATGATAATGCAATAACTTAGAAACAAGACCAGCACTCAGTGCATATAACACATCCACTTCTTCTGGGTAATGCTCATCAAAATTTCCATTTAGTATTAATTCTAAATCAGGAAGACGGTTCATCACTTTAGCAAAGGCTAAAAAATTTACCGCGCGTTCATGACCAATAGCACCACCAATAGTTGCTATTAAGAGTTTACTTTCAACACCACTTTTAAGAATTTTATCTACAAACTCCCAACTTCGTGGGGTCGCAAAACTTTTTTCATTTAATGTCGCATCAAAAGTGAACAACTCTTCATTTTTATACGCAATGTAGGCAATAACACGTTCATCAATTTTAGCTTTATACGCCCACTCTTTCCAATCATTAACATTTACACCCATCTCAAAGTGAACAAATCGGTTGGCAAGCGGTGATGGCATTTTATAAATAACACCTCTATCACTTTCACGATTACCTGCAGCTACAATAGCCCATCCATCAGGGAGTTGGTACTCTCCAATTGCACGGTCTAAAATAAGCTGATAAGCGGAAGCTTGAACAGCAGGAGGTGCAGAATTCAACTCATCTAAAAATAAGATTCCTGATGAGTTTTTATCATGGGGTAAAAAAGAGGGTTCTGCCCAAAGAGCTTGATTTTTCTTAGCATCATAAAAAGGTATTCCCTTTAAATCGGTAGGATCCATTAAAGCAAGACGCAAATCGATAAAACCAATGTTTTTCTCTTTTGCAATCTGTTTTACAATAGAAGACTTTCCGATACCCGGAGCACCCCAAACAAAAGTAGGAATTTTATGTTCAACCATTGAAGTTAATGCGGTGGTTAATTCTTGCGTATTGACTATGTTTTTTGCGTTCATTTGTAATCCACTAATTTATAATTTTAAAGTGGCAATTAAACAAGCCACCCTATATTTTCAGTTTGAATGTTTTTGCCAAAAGAGGCATTCTCTTTAACGGCACGTTCTAAACGTTTATCAAGTTGAAGTTGATACAGTAAAGGAACCGGTGTTGACTCATTTCGTGCTACTTCTAATAACACCTCAACATCATCACTTTTTGCTAACAATTCTAAGACATTTTCAGGCGTGTTACTGTTTTGTGCCAAGGCATGATGACACGCAGGATAATCAATATAATAACTTAAACGACTTTTTGGAAGAGCAGAATTCAGACACAAAGCAATATGGGTTGCATCATCTTCACTACTTTCAAAAATACGTTCCAGTACACTAATATCCGTAGCACTGTTTTGTGCTAAGACGTTAACAACATTTTCATTTTTTAAATCAAGAAGTGCATTTTGCATTGCAAGGGTTACACTCTCGTTTTGAGCTAAGCTTACCGCTTTAATAGTTTTAAACTTCTCAAAAATTTCATCCGTTAAAATAATATGCTTTGCAATTAAGTTGTAGTGCCCTTCAAATTCTTGAAGTTCTAAAACTTCTTGTTCAAGTGATGGATTTTGAGCCAAATAAGAGAGTGTCTCTTTAGATATTAAACTCTTCTGTTTCACTCCGCCTAAATCCAAACGTGATGCCATTAAAATATTTAAACGTGGTACATTAGACTTTATAAAGCGTTTAATCACACTACTAGGTGTATCAGGATGAACAGCAATTAACTCTAAAATCTTAGACGTTGAGTTATCTAAAATACTGTTTGCCATCTCTTTAAGTGATGTTTTTATTGGAGAAAGTGAGGCAATAGTCTCAATTAAAAAGCCATCATCACTTTGAGTAAGTAAATGAAGTATACCCATGTTAGCATACTGAACATTATGATTACGCTCAATATTCTCATAAAAACGAACAATTAGAGCGGCTGTGACATCACGATTTTCATCATTGTCAAAGAAGCCTTCACCCTGCCAGTTATAAAGTTTTAAAAGTTTGAGAAAAAGTGCATTTGGAACTAATTTATTTTTTAAAAAACCAAAAAGTCTATCTTCATCCCCACTCAGTTTAAGACTCATTAAAAGTTTGTTCTCATCAATGCTATCACATAACACTTTTTCTAAAACATTTAAATCTACAATGGAACAAACATCCTCTTCATAAATACGATCTAGTTCCATCTGCTCAATAGGATTAACCATACGACCTTCAATGGCATAATCAACCGAAGATTCAGACGATACCACTGTCTTTAAAAGAGTAATTTCATGTACTTTAAGTTGGTCTAAAAACTCAGCAGCACTTAATGCACGACTCTTTCCATATAAACATATTGTTTTGTTTTTAAAATCTAAAATAGTCATAGCAATATTTTTATTTACGACGCATTACATTTTTACCCTCGTCATTGACAAGAACAACTTCACCGGTAAGCTTATTACTTAACATCACCATATTAGGTCGGTAATCATCAGCAATAAAAAGATAATCATCTGAATCAAGTGCTAAAAGTAAATTTTCATACTGCTCACCGAAATCTTTATTCACCGTCCAAATTGGTTTTTTAGCAAAATAGTCACGGCGTGCTAAAATAACACTATCGGTCGAGACATCCGTTTTTTTGGTAGTAAACATTTTTTTTGAAGCATAACTATAAACTAAATGTGCTCCTTCAGCATAGTTTTTTGCCATATACAGCTTTCCTTCATATAGAAGTACAAACTGTCGTCCTTTATATTTTTTTATACTACGAGCATTACATAACCACCATGCATTTTTACTCTGAACCGAAGTAACTAAGGCTTCAACTTCATAATCAATAAGATAAGCTTTGAGTTTTTGCTTTACTTCAGCTAAACGTTCATGTAGTGCTTTTTCTTCTTCTTTTGTCATCTTTTACCTCTTTACTTAATATTTCTTATTTTCGTTTCATTACATTTTCGCCAAGATCATTCAACAGTAATATATCTTTGTCTATTCGATGGCGTAACATGACAACATTCGTTCGGTATTCATCTGCCATATAACAAAAATCATTATCTTCTAAAGCAAAAAAAAGGTCTTCATAACGTTGTCCTAGTTCACGATTTAACGACCAAAGAGGTTGATCATTCATAAAATCTCGTCGTGCTAAAATGGTACCTGAACTATTTGTTGACGTATAAACATTTCGGGTTCCACTATTGTAAATTAAAAAAACGCCTTCTGTATAATTCTTTGCTAAATAATACTTACCTTGGTAATAAAGGGCTTCTTGTTTTCCTTTTAAACGGTTTCTGTCTTTAAAATGACATAACCACCAAATATTTTGCTTTTGTGCTTTAGTTACAAAAGCATAAATATCGTATGAGTTTAAGTACGGTGCTAAGTTTCGACATAACTCTTTATAACGCTGTTTGAGAGCTTCTTCAGTTTCAGTAGTCATTTAATCTGTTTTCATCTTTAAAGTGCTAACACTTTATCTACTGAATATTTCATATCTTCATCTAAGTCCATAGACGACTTCATCCAACGTAAATACCCCGCGTCATCTAAAGCAACATCTTCAAGTTTTTTGCCTTTGTGCTTTCCAAAACGAAGTATTTTTATAAACACAGGTGTTTTAGTTAATTCTACCATTTTTTGAACTGGATTGTCATCAGGAAATCGTTCTTGTACTCTTTTTTTAAGTTCTGTCAAAAATAGTTTCAACACTAAAACATCACCAATCGCGTCATGAGCTTTAACAACAATTCCAAGCTTGTCCGCTTCAGCTTGTTCTTCTTTATAAAGACCTAATTTATAACGAAAGTACTGAAGGCGATGTGCTTCTTCGTCATCAAAAACGTGTTTTGAACAACGAAGAGTATCTATTAATTGCATTCCTAGCGCAAAGCCCTCTTTTTCAAGCATTTTAATATCAAAGGGTGCATTATGAATTATCATAATATTTTCTTCGACATTAAGTTCTTCAAGACGCTGATAAGCCGAAGTTTCAGTACAAAGCGGCTTATCAATCAGCATATCAGGAGTAATGCCATGAACTTCCATTGCACCCCATGAGATCTCTACATCTGAGTTATTAAACTCATTATGAACTTCAATATCTTTTGACCCTAAAACTATATAACCTAACTGTATCACTCTATCGGACTCAGCCGTTCCTGTTGTTTCGGTGTCTAAAATAATATATTTTGCCATAAATAATAATCCTTAATAAATACCCAAAGGAGTCTCAAAAATTAATTTTTGAAGCTTTAGGGGGTTGTAGGGACTTCAGTCCCTGCCATTAAAATGGGCTTTTGCTCATTTTAGTGCGTAAATATGGTACTATTTTACTATGAAAATCATTATAAATTTATTATTAATTACATTTAGCCTCTTTGCACAAAATTTAAACATTATTTCAAAGCCAATAATTTTCGATTCACAACGTATTGAACTGACAAAAAAGTATATTAAACAGCACTATAATAAAAGTGTCTCAGATATTATTATCACCCCTAAAATCATTGTTGTACATCACACAGCAATAGATGATTTCAATGCCTCTTTTAATCGTTTTTACAAGCCATTGCTTCCTACTGATAGAGCTGATATTGCTAAAGCAAGTGCCTTAAACGTCTCCACACATTTTTTAGTTTCTCGTGATGGAAAAGTGTATCAATTGATGCAAGATAATATTATGGCACGTCACGTTATTGGTTTAAACTACAACAGTATTGGAATTGAAAACGTAGGGGGTCGTGACTTAAAACTTACCTCAGCACAACTTCATGCAAATACAATGTTAATTGCGTACCTAAAAAACAAATATTCAACTATTAATTATGTCATTGCCCATAGCGAATACCAAGCTTTTGAAAATTCACCTCTTTGGTTAGAACACGATAAAGGATATCGAACCGTAAAACATGACCCTTCTCAAAAATTCATGTCTGATTTACGCCACTTATTAAATGAGAACTAGATGATTACCCATCCTCTTGTTTATCTTTTTATCATGACACTTATTGTTATTACGTTTATCTCACTAGAAAAACGTTTTAAAAAAGCTTTTAAGTACCTACCTGCTATTGTAATGATTTACGCCGTTACTATGTTTTTATCCTATTTAGGTCTATTTGAACATAACTCTGAAATTCATGATATTTACAGTCGTACCAAATCAAATCTACTTCCGGCTATGCTTTTTTTACTTCTACTACAAGTTTCAATAAAAGAGTTTTTGCTACTGGGTAAAAATATGTTACTTGCCTATTTTTCAGCTCTTTTTTCACTTGTTTTTGCTTTTATTACGGTCTTTATTCTTTTTAATTTTAATGGTTCTGATGTTGGAATTTTTGCAGCACTCAGTGGAAGTTGGATGGGAGGGACTGCTAATATGTTAGCTATCGCATCTGCTTTTAATGTCAGCGAAGCCAACTTAGGTATAGCTATTGTCACAGACTCAATTAACTACACCATTTGGGTCGCTTTTTTACTCGCTATCTACCCTCTTGCAACTTTTTTTAATCGTTTTACTAAAGCCACACTAAACGAAGAGACGTTACACACTTTAGGATGTGCTTGTACTATTGGAGCCAAACGGTATTGGCCACTACTTTTTATCTCTATCATGATAGCTTTAGCCTCTCAGCTTTTAGCGCCATATTTGAATATTATTTCACTCACCACATCAACTATTTTAATGGCAACTCTTTTTGGTCTACTAGGTTCATTTACGCCACTTTCTAAAATAAATGGTTCCTCTGAAATTGGCGCAACAATGCTCTATTTTTTAATTGCTTTAATTGGCAGTCAAACTCAAATTGAGAGTTTAGATAATTTAGGTATCTATATACTTGCAGGTTTCACTATTTTATTACTTCATGCATTTATCATGATAGTTTTAGCTAAACTTTTCAAACTTGACCTTTTTAGTGTAGCCATTGCCTCATTAGCTAATATTGGAGGTGTCGCATCTGCTCCTATTTTAGCCGCAACCTATCATAAGTCTTTAGTTGGAGTGGCTATTTTAATGGCCATTATGGGCTATCTTATTGGGACATTTTCAGGATTAGCTGTGGGAAATATATTGAAGTTTTTATCATGATAATTAAGTACACCCTTAAAACCATAAAAATTCCTCTCAAAAATCCTTTTGTTACCGCGCTTCGTCGTGTTGAAAACATAGAGGCAATTCAGCTTGAAATTTTCTCAAGTACACACTCTGGTATTGGTGAAGCACCTGCTACTAAAGCCATTACTGGTGAGACGTTAGAAACTATCATGATAACACTTCAAACAGTACTACTTCCTGTTTTACTTAACAAAAAATTTACAAGTTTAAAAGATATGTTAGATCTATTACATGGTGCCATTTCCAAAAACTCTTCAGCTAAAGCCTGTTTAGAAATTGCACTCTATAATCTCTTTGCCGCCCAAAACAATCAAACATTACTAGAGTTTTTAGGTGCAAAAAAAAGAGAAATAAAAACAGATATCACTATCTCTTTAGGGACTATTGACTCCATGAAAAAAGAGACATCTGAAGCCTTAAAAAACCATCATGATATTTTAAAAGTAAAAGTAGGCGATAAAAAATATTATCATGATGATATTTTACGAATCAAAGCAGTTCGTGAGGTAGCACCAAAAGCTGTTATTTTAGTTGATGCAAATCAAGCATGGAATGAATATGAAACTTTACAAATTATTGATGCTATTAAACATCTTAACATTTCACTGATTGAACAACCCGTAATCGCACACGATATTCAAGCCTTAAAAAATATCACACTACAAAGCCCTATTCCCATTTTAGCGGATGAGGCTGTTTTCACTCTTGAAGATGCCAAAAATATTATCATGATAGAAGCTGCACATATGATAAATATTAAACTTATGAAGTGTGGAGGCATCTCTAAAGCAATTGAAATTTTAGAGTTATGCCGTTATCATGATATAAAATGTATGATGGGAAGTATGTTAGAATCGCCCCACTCTATTTATGCCGCAGAAGTTCTTTCTATGCTTTATCATGATGTTATTATTTATAATGATTTAGACAGTCCACTACTGTATAAATAGGTAACATATAGATAAAAATATTAGTTAACTTCTCTTAATAAAGCTTACCTATTATAATTTTTATTTATAATTGTTCATTATTAAAAAGGATTTCTATGAACTTTTATCTCAAATCTGCAACATCTATCGCTTTAGCCGCACTACTTTTACAAGGATGTGGCGGTGATTCTGCACCTTCATCAGAAAAAAGTACACAAACTCCTCAAACAACTATTTCAGAACAACCCACTTCACTAACACAACCTGCTTTAGCAACCACAGCTAGTAGTTTAGTTAATACCCGTCACAATATTCAAAGAGAATTAGCACAGGCATCTTCACGTCAAGCTTCATCACGTGCACTCACATCAGAATATAAACTTTCAGATATTATTTACGCGTACACAACAGATAATCGTAACAGCAGTGAAGGCACTCATTTACAAAAGAATTCTGCAAAATTGTTTATCGATAGCATGGTTAACAATGGTAACTTCACACCTGAAGAGATCAGTGAAATTGCTAGTTATACCAACGATGAACTTAATCAACTTTTTATAGCAGCATTTTTTAAAGATACTGATTCATTAGTGCAAAACAGTTCACAAGTCAATCGTAGAATTTTTGGGATTGGAAGTAAACTAAAAGATATTGGTCGAAAAATAGACGATGAAATACATGATGCTATTGTAGAACCTGTACGTGAAGTTGTAACTGGTGATCCTGATGTTTCTGTTGTAGATAAAATAGAAGAAGAAGTCGACCGTGTTATTGATGATGTTGAAACAGTTGTTGACAAAGTTGAAGAAGAGGTAGAGCGTGTCATTGATGATGTTGAAGAAGTTGCTGACAAAGTAGAAGATAAAATTCAAGATGAAATTATTGATCCCCTTCAAGAAAAAGTTGAAAGTGAAATTGTTGAACCAATTAAAGAGGGAGTTACTGACTTAATAGTAAATACATCATTGGGGCAACAACTTACCGCCGAAGTCTTTAAACTAATGCTTGAAAGTGGTACTATGACTAACGAAATGCTTCGTTTAGCTATTGACTCTCAAACTATTACTGATATTATGGTAGGTGTTTTAAAAGAAAATTGGGGTTTAACCAAAAAAATGGTTCCATTATTGGAAGATCCTAACGACACAACTTTTTCAAGACTTTTTACCAAACTGGCATTAACACGTAATGGTGTTGTACCTCTTGTCTTTACTTACATGGATGCATCTATGTATTCAGCAATAGGTACGGCAATGATTAATTCCACTCAGACAACTGAAAATATGGGTAAACTGATGGAACTGCATGCAAAAACATATTTTATAATTCCTACAGCACCTTATTTTGAAGAACATTCACTAGATAAATTTCCTGAAATGTTATTTTATTCAGGAGATGATAATGTTCGTGGTGATGGTTTTGAGCTTCAAAACGAAAAATTCTTTTATGCACTTTTTCAAAATTCTAAAGCAACACGTTCATTTATTATCGCTATGAATCAACTTGAGCCTGAAGTACGTAAAGTATTTATGGACGTTATTTTTTTAGGAAAATACAGTCTTCCAACGGGAAATGCTGACAATCCTGATACTGAAGCAGATGAGTCCTCTTTTTCAGCTTCAAATACCATTCAAGCCTACATGAACATATACGCTATTGCAGGGGGTATGGCATTTGGAATTAAAACAGAAGGTCTTGAAGCCTATCAAGCTTCTTTTACAGATTTTGCGAAAATGGTACCTTACGATAGATATTTCCCGTATGGTAAAAACTTTTCTACTGCGGCGTATTATTATTTTAAAGCGCATGGAATAGATACTGCACCATTAACAACACTAACAACAGAAGTAATGTTTAATTATGATTCTTCTGCTTCCCAAGCACCTCAGCGTCGTGCTGAAGAAGTGAGTACAACGAATGACCAATTATCATTTTTTGATAAACTATTTGCAAAATTCGACACGGTTAAAGACTCATTAGGAAACTCTTTTGGTTCGTATACTGAGTGGTGGGAAAATGCAAAAGGACAGTTTAAAACACTCTCTAGCGATTCAATTTCAAGTATTGAGAGTTTAGATATTGATGCCATTAAACAGTCACTTCATGACAAAACACAAGAGAAAGTACAAGTACAAATTAATGATGAAGAGTATACTTTACCTCCTTTTGATGAAATTAACATTGAATACATCAAAAATCAAATTACTACACGTCTTACTGATTACGTAAAAGGTATTGATAAAGAGTGGATTGCTGAACACTCTGATAATAAATATGTTCAAGAACATATCTACGATGGACTTAAAGACTCAGAACTATGGGCATACATTCCAAACTGGATGGCAAAAATGGATTGGTTAAAAGTTCCTGCTAATGCAAACTTTGAACACTTTAAAGTGGATGTTAAAACAGGAACATTAAGCGTTTATTTAGTCTCTAAAAACGATAATTTAGCAGAACTTCAAGCTATTTTAGGAAACAATATTCTTCTTCGTGAAGTTAATATGCATGGAGATGAGCCCCTTTCTACTGATGAAACTTCAGAGTTTAAAGTGTACGCTTTTGATATTAAAGCAAGCGATGCTTTAAATATTGACTTTAAAGCATTAAAAGAGAAAGTTTCAGGAATTGCTTTTAACAAAGATAACGCGCAAGTGACGGCAGCAGAGTAGAAATTTAATTAAAAGTAATAACAATAGCTATTATTAGGTATAGCTATGTGTTATAATATTGCTAATTATCATATTGGGCACTATAAATTTTGAATTTTAAAACAATACAGTACAAACTAAATCATCCTAAAACAATTCAGATTTTACAAATGTTTAACCTTCTGCTTCTCATGAGCATTGGAAAATTTTTACTTAATTTTCAAATCACATGGTTTGAAATTATCATGATAGTTTTATTTGCCTCTTTTATTGAGCATCTACTACTTTTTATTAAAAATAAAACATTAACATTTTTCTCTTACTCCGCCATAAATACTGCGTTAGGTGTTCTCTTTCTTATTCGCTCCACAGATGTATACATATACTTAATAGTAATTACTATAGCGTTAACTCAAAAATATTTTCTTAAAATAAACAATACGCATTTTTTAAATCCTTCTAACGTTGCCGTTGTTGTTGCTCTGGCATTTTTCCCTTATCAAACCTATACAACACCAGAGCAGTGGGGAAGTTTTTTATGGCTGGGGACTTTGATGTTTATCTTAGGATTTTTTATTACCACTATAGTAAAACGCACTATGATTCCTTTGAGTTTTGCTTTTTTTTATATTACGTTAAACTATCTTTTTTTAACTCATAACATCTATGATCTTTTCAATACAATAATATCAGGTAGTTTTTTACTCTTTATCTTTTTTATGCTGACTGATCCTCGAACATCTCCAACTAAATACTCTATACAAGTCCTTTATACTTTAAGTATTTCTCTCTTAACACTTCTATTTGAACTCTTTATTGGACACGATAATATTCATATGTTTCTTGCTCTTTTCATTATAAGTTTAAGTGTTCCTCTTTTAAGAAAATTAGAGACATCAACCCATATAAAAACAGTTACCTACACACTATATATGTTTTTATTTATAAGTATAATCACACTTTACTTTTCACCATATAACTACATAAAAAATATAAAAAACAGTTCTATTACGAGTTTTCTAATTCATAATTCAAAAGCAGAATTAGTTGATCATGAAGTTTATCCAAATGAAATATGGAGTTCGCAAAACAATACATTATATAAAACAGACTGGAATCAATCACATATTATCGCTGTAACATTACAAAAACAAAATACTAAATCAGAAAAAAAATTCACTAAAATAGATACTATAAGACTCTTAAACAGTTATCTTCCCAACATTACAGAAAAAGAGTTCGGATTAGATTATCTACATAATAACTCAATAACAGTAGGTGATATTAATCATGATGGACTTCTTGATGTTGTATTATGTAAACCAAATACTTCAATAAAAATTTTTATTAATCAAGGGAATCAAAACTTTCTTGATGCAACAAAACTCCTTTTTAACAATATTCCGTTCAACATTGCACACGTCGCATTAGCAGATATGAATAATGATAGTTATTTAGATTTAATTCTTTTAAGAGATAGTTATAAAGTAGCCCGAGACAATACTATTTTACTTTTTAATTCAACTACAAAAATGTTTGATACGCCAATAAACTTAACACAAAAAAGTCTCGGTACAAAAGGTGGTCTAGCACTATATGACTTAAACAGTGACAAAATTTTGGACCTCTTTATCTCTAATGGTGTTAACTATGTTGAACATGATTTTTTAGCACAAGGAATAGTCGGAAGTGGTAACACAGATGAACTTTGGATAAGTAACAATCACAGTTGGATAGATGAAAAAAAGTATAATTTACCTAATAATACAACTTCTTTCGCTGGAATGAGTGTTGCCTTTAGTGACATTAATCATGATGGTTTTATAGACTTTTTATTAGCTAATGATTATCAACCTGACATCACAATGTTAGGCGATAAACAAGGAAACTTCAACTTAATAAACAAAAGTACTTTACAATACAATACATTAGATAGTATGTCATATTTTAGTATTGACATAAACAATGATGGAGTATTTGAACTGTGGGAGAATTGTATTTCTACGCCCAAGTATTTTATGAAAGATGCGAATCAAGCTTTTATGGAACAGACCCACTATAAAAATGATGTTTTAACACAAGAACTCATTCAACTAGAAGATGATTTTCGACGTGGTGATATTAATTGTAATAAATTTTCTGACCCTCTTTCTTCACTACTGTGTAAACGACGACAGAGTAACTATAAAGCAAAAAAACTCTCTAATGCTAATTATTGTAGCGATATTACCAACTTACAAGCGTTACTTCATTGTAAAAGTCAATCTGTCTCTTTTAGGTTTCGTATGAAACAAGACCCTAGAAAACGAAAGTTAAATTCAGAATTGTATCCCAAAACAATTTCAAATAATATCTTGTTAAAAAAAGATTCACAGGGTCACTATAAACAGAGTTTACAAGATTTCTCTGTCATTCACACAGGATGGTCATGGGCCGCGTATCCGTATGATATTGACAATAATGGCTTTCAAGATATTTATATTACAACAGGTTCAATACTTTACTACTTACGTCAGCCCAATGCACTTTTAATGAACTATTCTACTAAAGATATTAAGCTCAAAAATGAAACAAAACATTATGCTGTTGATGACTTAGATGAATCACGCGGATTAATTATTGCAGATTTTGATAATGATGGTGATGGTGATATTTTTATTAATAATATCTTTAAAGAAGCTGTACTTTATGATAATAAAACAGGTGGTAATAGTATTACTATTTCACTTAGATCTAAAGAAGACAACTATTATGCTGTTGGTTCTATTCTCTATTTACATACTAATAAAGGCGTGCAAACACGAGAAATGAACATTGGGGGAATCTATAATAGTTATCAACCCCCTCAAATTCATTTTGGCTTAGCAAATAATGAAGTTATTAATTATTTAGAAATCATATGGCCAAATGGTAAAAAACAAAAAATATCTGATTTAAATAAAAACAACTTATATATAATTTATAAATAAAAAAAACTGATGTATTTGTATTATAAAATATTATATTAAGCAGATATTCAATCTAATCGTACTAAAATTTAGTACTTTACTTACAATTTTGGAGTTACTATGTTAAAACAATTTTATTTAGCGCTTGTTATTTTTCTTTTTACCCTTATAGGAGTTACCGGATGTTCTGGAATACCAGCAGACTACCATACGGTACTCCGTTTTGTTGAAGAACCTGCCACTCATGATAATGTTCTTAGTAGTGAATCAAACTTTGATGCTGCATGGGCAAGTACTGGTGCTGGGAGTCTCGAAGATTTAAATGATCGCCTTATTGGGAATAGTCAGCGTTACTGGTTTTTAATGCAACATGATGATTTAGATGGCGTAGATACCCGAAATGAAGAAGCTCACATTGAAGTTATTTATGATGGAACAACCTTAGATTTAGGCTGGGTGGCGATGAACCGTATTGGAAATACTGGAAAATATAATATCCTCGGTCAACTACCCCCTGTTGTTACCAGTGCCGCACGTGCTGATGTAAAGTTTCATGTTTTAGATGCACGGGGAGATTATTATGCCGGTGTACCATGGCCATCATGGAATTCTGATAAACTTAGTGATCAAGGTTTCGATAATACTAATGCAGATGCTTACTCTTGGTCATTTGCTATCACTGCACCACCTGCTTTGGATTTTACTCAGCAATTTCACTTTACATCACGAACATCACTAACAACACCTTCAAACGAGGCACAATGGCAAGCTATCTATGATGATGGCGTCCTTCCCGACCAAGCTGCTGAATTTAGAAATTACTTCTTATTTACTATGGAAATGCCGGTATACCCTGCAACAGGAGCTAATAGTTCTGCAGATCATATCTATGCAGATATTGAATTGAAAATTGATGGTGTTTCACAACATCGACAAAACATTAGTTTTAATAGAGTTTCGGGAACCGTAGACAAATGGTTCGCATGGAGTTCCCTTTACTGGCCAAGCACTGACCATAATGACCCGGCTAATTACCCATGGCCATTAAAACAAACAGGGCTTTCAAATATGATTGTTCATGAGCTCGATTTTCAATTTTATGATGACAACCCGTATACTGATCGAGACATGAGTGCACTTTATCCAGCAGAAATACCCGTCACTTCAAATGAGTTTTGTGTTGGAAATTGTCTTCCTGACACTACATTAACGCCTATTACATCAGCAGACGTTAGAATTTTAGAAACTAATAACTGGGCAGACACTACACTAACTACAAAAGTAGATGGTAGTACTAATAACAAATACTATATTCATGTTCAAGATATTTTACCTAATGATACAACCTTAACTAATGGTCTTGCTCAAATTTCTATTTCATGGGGAGAAACGGTTCCTAGCGTAAGTAGTTGGACATGGAATCCAGTGGGAACTGATAGTACCGTCACTGTTAGTGGTAATGATATTATTATTGAACAAATTGTAGGATTTAATCTTAATTCCAATAAAATTGCTTTTTTCAAATTATTAGACCTTACTTTTGATGCTGAAACACCAACATCAGCAAAAACATCTTTTACACTTTCAACTGATGCGAGTGTTTCTAATATAACATCAGATACCTTTGCCATACAACCTAAAAGTTTAACTACAACCATAGCATCAGGTTTATACCTTAGCAGTGCAAGCGGTATCACTATTCATACTGATAGCACAAATATGATGCCAGCTATACAAGTTCCAACTTCACACTTTTAAATAGTGATGGCTCAGCAACCGCAACAACATTTAGTGTGACATCAGGTTCCTTTTCAGGAGGAAATGCTTCACTAAACCTTACAGTTAATGCTATAGGAAATTATAAACTTGTTTATACTGATAGTACTTGGGCTGCTACTGATGGCGCAGGAAATGACGTAGTAAGTACATCAGCAGCGTTTAGTGTTACAGAATTTGACATAGCAGATATTATTCATATACGAGCACACGATTCATTAGTACCCCCTACCCTTCCTAGTAGTGGTGATGGTAATGGATGGTGGCAATATTATTTCGATAATAATGTGCTAACCAATCAGCCAGACCATTATGCGAACTACTACATATTTACAATTCAAGAGCCTTCATACCCTGCAGCAGGAGCAAATTCAAGTGCTGATATCATCTATGCAGATGTTGAATTAACAATTTCTGAAGTTTCACAATATAGATCATGGCTTCAATTATATAGAGTACCTGGAACAGCGGATAAATGGTACACAACAAATTCACTTTACAGACAATCTATTCCTGCGTATCAAACAGGTCACGCAAAGTTCATTGTTCATGACTTATCTTTTCGTTTTTTTGATGCCTCGCCATATACTGACTTTGACATAAGTACTACAAATCCCTCTTCTGTTCCTTATGATTCAGACACATTTTGTGTTGGTTCTTGTGCACCGGTAATTCCTCCTGAACCTCCTGTTGCTGGAGCAGCAGTTGTTAACTTTTCTGAAGATATTTTAAACAAATGGACAAATTTTGACTTAACTACACAAGTTACACAATCGACACCAACCTATTTTGTTACAGTAACTGATACTGCACTTGTAGGAGAATCTTTAGATAGCGGTACAATTACAATTAGTACCAAAATAAATGGTGTCGTAAATGCAAGTTATGATCAAACATTAACACTGACTGAAATTGATTCTGCTACAGGTAAATGGAAAGCTTCTTTTACCCTTCCTGTAGGGCTTCAAGATTTAGCAAGCGAAGATATCAAGATTATAGCAACACAAACAGTATTTAATGTTACTAAACCTGCAGATGTACATGAAGGAGTTAACTTTTCAAACTCTACTATCTATTATCCTACATGGCCCTATCTTTTAGATTCTGACGCACATATTGAAGTAGCACCAAGTGCTTATACACGAACAACATACTACTGTTCAACAGGTGCATCGGGTAATGATCCACATACCTATAATCCACACTCTCATTTACATGATAATCGATTTTGTCAAGTTCCTTGGACATCATATAACTTAACAATTACTACCGATGTAACAGCATCTTCACCATCTGATAGTTTTTCTATCAAACCTTCAACAGCAACCATTGCAATTGACTCATTTATGGAAGTAAATCAGACATCAACGTTAAGTGTTGATTTGAAAGATCCTGATACAACAGTTAGTAGTAATTATGATGCTTCTTATGATGACACCTTTTTTACTCTTAAAAACTCTGATGGTTCAGCAACAACAACTACCTTCTCAATTACAACAGATAGTTTTACTACTGGTCATGCTGATGTCACTTATTCTATTCATGGTATGGGTATTTATACGCTAACATATACAGACAGTACATGGACCGCAGTTGATAGTGCGACAGGCGATTGTATTGTAGGGAATGCTACAGCAACGGGATGTAATATTCAGAGTGCTGTAAGTGCTGATATTACTGTTGACAGTAATCTATCAAGTTTAACTGACTTAGTCCATTTTTCAGAAAATAGTAGTAGTGATTTTGATACACTTTGGAGCGATGACACACTACAAAACAAGCTTATTAATGATGCTAAAACCTACTCTATTTTAATGAATTTTCCGCAAATTAAGGGCCTTAACTTACCATGGCTTTCTAATGCAAGTTATACTATTTTAGATGAAGACAATATAACATTATCAGGTCCAATATCAGGTCTTACTTTAGAACAAAATGACACTTCTGCACATTTTATGACTACATTTTCAAAAACATGGGCAACCCAAGCAAAAGGAGTTCACTTTAGACTTGACAATGCAACATTCACCATTGATGGTAATGCACGTACATTACTTGACATTGGGTATGAGCCTAATTTAAATCTCTCTACACTATTTAATATTGCAGATTTAAATATTGTAGATAGTACTCAAATAGTGCGTTTTACTGAAAATCAAGTTGGAACCTTTGATGAAAAATGGAATGACGACAACTTAACCAATAAATTTCTTGAAGCTAACACAACGTATGAAATTTTACTTAAATATCCTAATGTCTATGACTACGATATTAGTAACGTCATAGCAGAAGTAGAAGTTCGTGACAATTCAGGTCTTTTAACAACTAAAAATATTACACTTACTTATCCTGATGCTAATAGATCTCGCCTTAGTGCTACTTTTAATATTAACACGTATTTCACCACTGAACACACCGACATGAAATTTCATTTAGTTGATGTCAGTTTTACTTTTGATCCAAGTGGTAACAATAGTCCCCAAACCTTAATTGGTAATGGATTTGACAATACTATAACAGAAGCGTCATCAAATACTTTTGATATTATTGATGTTACTCCAACAAGTGCTGATTTAGTACGTTTTATTGATGATGGGTCAGAGGATTACACTAGCGCATTTTTAAAAACATCACCAAATCTTCCCACACTCAGTAGTGTAGAAATTAGTGGGGTAACTAACTTTAAAATGTTAATTAGTTATCCTGAACTTCAAAACTTTACTATTTCACAAATTACCGCTTCTGTAGAAATTTTTGAGGATAATACTACTACTGTACGTACAAATTCAGTAACATTGACTGCAGACACTGCCACACATTACAGTGTTGCTTTTCCTATTCCTAATGTTATTATTGCAGAACATTCTGATGTTAGATTTCAGCTAAAAGATTTAACTGTTGAAATTGATATGGGAAGCTATACTCAGTCATTTAATATTACCGATGTTAATTATGATACTAATGAAGATAATACCTATTCAAGTAACTTTGATATTCTAAATATTGCACATGCTATTAACAACTTAACAACATTTGTTCATTTTTCTGACCCTGAACCTAGTGGTTTTTCAAACAAGTTTTCTGACCAATTAAACGATAGAACACAAGATGAAAACTTAACAAACTACGCTGTTTTAATTAACTATCCAGCAGTTGAAGATTATAACGTTTCAGCAATGCAAGCGACAATTGATATTGTTGCTAAAACAGCAAGTGTTGTTGACCTTAGTGGGCAAACAACCGTTGGATTAAATTATTATGATAGCGCTGCTTCTACTAGCCAATTTTGGGGAACCTTTTCGGTACCGAGCTACTTTGCAGATACGCATGATGAAGTACAATTTACTTTAAACTCAGGTTCTTTTACTATCGAAATTTTAGGTACAACCACAGTAGGAGAAACATTTTTACAACATGGCTTTGACAATACTGCAGATGAGGCGAATTCATCTGTATTTGAAATTACCGCAGCCTCGAACTATGCAATAAGTGGTGACTTTTTTCGTGCATCTACAAATACCGGTGGATTTGATGCGGCATGGGCAGATAGTACTTTAACGACAACAACAGCTACAGATACTCGTACATATACACTTTTAATTCAATATCCAAGTATTGAAAATGAAACTTTTAATCCTTTATTAGATTCAATAACAGCAGATGTAGATATTATTTTTGATGGTACTCCATTTAGCACAACACAAATATTTGTGCCCGATGGTAACACTTCAAAACTTGTAGCAACTATGGTTTTTCCTGTTGACCCTGCCGACTTTGACAGAGCAAATGTTTATCAATCTGTTGAATTTAAACTTAATGATGCTAACTTTGTGCTTAATGATGGAGCAGATACGTTCTCATTAGTAGCCGATTATGGTTTTACTGCTATCTCTTCTGATAATTTTGCTATTCGTCCTCACCATTTTGACTTTGTAGACACCGCACCACTTCCACAACCAACACTTCAAGTTGATGTAGCTCGTAACTATACGGTAAGTGCCTTTAACAGTGACGGTGCGGTTACCGATAATTATGTTGCCACATTAAATGGTGCAACAGATATGACAGACTTTATCAATGCAAATTGTATTGGTGCAGATATTGTACCTACAACAGGAGACTTTACTTTTGCAGCGGGAGTTACCAACATGTCTCTTATTTTAACCGATAATGTTGCTATTGATTACAATATTACTTTAGCTGATAGCACATGGTGTGATGAAAGCATTGAAGGAAATTTAACCATAGGGACAGTTTCTCCAAATCAATTATTTGTTACACCATCAATCAGTAACACTCAACTTGTTTATTTAGACAACAACGCCTCACCTCAACATTTTGATGTTAACTTAACCATTCAAGCCCAAGATGCTGGAAATGCAGCAATGACAAACTATCAACCTACTTGTGCAGCACAAAATATTGACGTTAATCTTAGTTATGCTAACTTACATGCCAATCCTCATACAAGAGCACGATATACCTACCAATGGACAAATAACCTTGGTATATATGGAGCATGGCAAGCAACTGGAGATGCGGCTGTCAATAGTAATATAATTCAAGCAGATAATTTAATTGATATGCCAGTATTTGCCAATACTATGTTTAATAACAACGGTGTTGCAGGCGTAAGAGTTCGTCTTAATTTTAATCGTCAAAAGAACAGTGCAACCAATCCTTTTAGTGTTGAAATTAATGATGTAAATGTTTCCGACGGGAATATCGTCGATACTACTCTTAACCAAGCCCATGCCGCTGCAACTTTTGTTTATGCAACAACTAAAGTATCCAATATTCGTCATAACGAGCAAAATATCACTAGCCAAATTAAATACGTACTCTATTGTGATAAAAATTGTAACACAGCATTACTACCAGCGGGAGCAGTACGTCATGATAAAAGTTTATGGTGGTATGAAAATACGACACATGACCTGATAACACAAGGGTTTACGTCAATAACAGGATTACTACTTCCTGCTAATGTAAGTCAAATCGGTACTGCACCTAGTACTACAAATTTCAATCTAGATATACAATATAATGGAGATAGAGGTTATCCCTATAAAACAAGCGTCATTACGCAACCATCAACTTTTTTAATTTACAACAAGTTTAATACGACATTAAATACTAACAACCAAAATAGTTTTGATGTAAAATTTACTCGTGACAATGGCGCTACATGGAGTGGAACTCAAGACTCAGATACAAGCACAAAATCTAATGCTTCATCAAGTTCATCTAAACGTCTTCAATGGTAAAACTATACTACCATTTTTTACTATTTTTTAGTATTGTACTTGGTATTTCAGGATGTTCAGGAATACCTGCTGATTACCATACCGTTATTCGTTTTACTCAAGAAGTTCCAGGAGGAAGTCCATCAAACGAAACTGACTTTAATACCGCATGGAACAGTACTGCTGCTGGAGGTCTTGAAGATTTAGAAGATAGAATTCCAAATACACAACAACAATATTGGTTTTTAATGAAACATAGCGATTTTGATGGGGTGAGTACACGAAATGAAAAAGCCGATATTCGTATTATTTATGATGGAGTTAACTATGATATGTTGAATTTAGACATTCAACGTATTACTACATCAGAAAATTTTTATATTATAGGACAACTCCCACCTCTTGTTAGTGGTCTCCCACGAGCAGATGTCAAGTTTCAAGTATTAGACGCACGAGCAGAAGCCTATTATGGACTTCCTTTTAAATCGTGGAATCCTCATACTTTAAGTACAGAAGGTTTTGTCAATACCGATGCTAATGCCTATTCGTCAAGTTTTGCTATTATTGAACCGTCAATGATACTATCAGACAATTTTCATTTTTCTGATATAGGGTCACCACCCTATTTTCTGACACCCACACAAGCACAATGGGATACTATTTTTGCTAACGACAATTTAGCGGACCAACCTGCAGAATTTCCACCCGAACATTATGAATTTTTATTTGACTTTCCACACTCCAATAATGAAGTGATGAGCCCTCTACTTGTTGATGTAGAGTTTTTTATTGACGGTGTTAGTCAAAACAATGTACACCCGGGTGTACAAATGACGCGAGTTCCTGGTAGTACAACCAAGTGGTATGGAGAATGGACATTTTGGCCAACAACCAATCATAATGATCCTGTAAATTTTCCATTTCCTGCTAAACAAACAGGTACTGCAAAAATTGTTTTAAATGACATAATTTTACGTTTTGCAACAGGAACCCAAGAGTCTTTTAAAGCTTCACATCCCACAATGTTTGAACTTAACTCTAAAACATTTTGTGTGGGAGCATGTACTCCCAATCCAAAGCCTGATAGGTTTGAAATCAGTTATGATAATACCTTAATTCGAGTTGATGAAAGTAAAATATTCACCATCACAGCATTAAAAGATGATGCTAGTATTGAGACAAGTTATAACACGTCAACACTTACTCAAAATGACTTTGTACTTACGCAAACTATTGCCGCATGTAATAATGGAACTAGCACTGCTATTAACACAACAATACCTACTACACTTACTTTTATCAACGGTATTGCAACAACTAGTTTATCCTTCGTCAATAACGTATCCAAAGATGTCAATCTTTCCTTAACAGATAGTACGACTTTTGCGCCGCAAACTATTATAGGAACATTAGTACTTCCTCAAATTGCCCCTACCAAATTTATCATGATGGCTTCTGCAAAAGATTATCATGATAATAGTTTTACTTATTTAGATAGCGATGCTAATCAATCCATTCATATCACTTTTGATATTAATGCTACAAATAGTAGTAACCAACTACTTACAAATTATCATGATAACTGCTACGCTCAAGACACTAACATTTCTTTTAACTATTCAGGTCATGACACTTCACTTAATAAAGTACGTTATAAGTATGATACTTCTACTACACCTAGACAAGTCACTGCCCTTGAAAAGAACAGTGGATCTTCACTTGAACTATCAAATATTAATAGTTCTATATTTAGTAATGGTAGTACAAAGTTTAATATTTATTTCAATTTCAATCGCGATGTAAACAAAGCATTAAATCCTTTTGTACTAAACTTATCCACGACAACAGTTATTGATGTTGATGGTACTCAAGCACTCTCAACACTCAATTCCAACCACACATTTTTTTACGCATCAACAAAAGGTACAAACAAAAGAGTCAATGAAAACAGTATACAAACAACCATTAACTATCTCATTCATTGTGACAGAAGTTGTAATAACTCACTTATTAGTGGATTTAACCGACATAACAAAAGTTTATGGTGGTATATCAATAGTGGTCATGATAATTCAAAAAATGGAAATTTTACAGCACCTAACGCTTTAAATATTGCTATTTCTTCTTTTAACTCTACCCAAATCAATTCAACTTATACAGGTTCACATGGTTTTCCATACAAAACGGAAATGAGAATTACACCAAGCACATGGCTTCTTTTTAACCGATTTAATCCATCACCAACAAGCAATGACTTCAATATACGCTTTACACGAGATAGTGGTTCTACATGGAGTGGAAAAAACAGTTCCAATTCAAATACAAAAACAGATGCTTCTTCAAGCTCTTCAAAAAGATTAGCGTGGTAAAATAATTATCATGATAAAATTAGAATTATGAAAAAACAAAATATATTTAAATCAGCTTTCACCATGATTGAACTTGTCTTTGCAATTGTTATTATAGGTATTGTATTTTTAGCCATTCCAACTATGATTCAAAGCGATTCAGACAGCTTGCAAGATAGTCTTGTTCAAGAAGGTATCTATGCACTAACCGCGCAAATGACACAAGATAGCACATACTATTGGGATGCTTCTTCTGTATCAGCTGATGGGGATACTAATGTTGTTGATATAGCAGGGGGTACGGCATCTCTTGCTCGTGATGCAAATGTTTTTAGGAATGGGCACATAGAAGAAGATACCCATCGCCGTTTTCACACAACCCCTATTAATGCAACAGGTGTATTTGACACTACCCCCAATGACTTAAATGATTTAAACCAATCAGGTGCCAATATTTTTACAACTACAGCTTCAATTGTCTCTTCAACGGGATACAAAAACTCTTATCAATATACAACAACAATCAGTTATATACCTGATACTATGGGAATAGACTACAATACTTCTCTTGCTGCAGTTATTAGTGCAACAACATATACGTTAAGCGCAATAGGTTCAGCGACGTCAAGTAATATGAAGTTTTTAGAATATAGCCTCTCTTTAAATGGTGAAGCTATCGCAGTTATGCGAAACTACAGTGCTAACATTGGTGGTATTGAATACTACAAAAAGAGTTTTTAATGAAAAGTATTTTCCTAAAAACAAAAAATGCTTTTACGCTAATAGAGCTTATTTTTGTTATTGTTATTATTGGAATGCTCTCCTCTTTTGGTGTGTCAATTATTTCAAAAGCCTACGAAACTTATATTTTTTCTACTACACAAAACCGTTTACAAGCGCAAAGTCAACAGGCATTAGATGTCATTTCAAAACGTCTTGAATTTCGTCTTCGTCCCTCTATTATTGCACGTGATGCACTAGTAGACAATCCTAATTTTGCTACTAACTTTGTTGCCTTAGCCAGTAGTGATGGTTCCCATGAAACTTTAGAGTGGATTGACACCTTTCCTGAACTCATGACTATGGAGCACAATGTTTCTGCAACGGTACGTGTTCCTTTATGGAGTGGATTTATTGACGTTGAAGATTCCAATATAACAGAAATAAGTTTACCTAGAGCAGGTACTAATGAGATAGAACCTCTCATTAATCATCTTTCCAATGGGCTTACAGACTTTAATGACACAGCAATGTTTTTTCTTGGTTCTCAGAGTGATGTTTCAGACTATGGTTGGGATGGAACTGGAGTAGGAGGTGGTGGTGTCGATACCACAGTAACACATCGACTCATTATGACAGCAGACTTCGACACGGTAGACTTTGATGACGGTATAAATGGTAGTGATATCTATGAAAGTGGTAAAATGGCATGGACAGCTTATGCTATTGAATTAAATGCTACCAATCATTTAAACCTTTATTATGATTACCAACCTTGGGAAGGTGCAACATATATTACAAATGGAACTAGAGTTTTAATTAGTGAAAATGTATCTACTTTTAAATTCCAAGGTGTTGGGGATGTTATTAAACTCCAAGTCTGTATTAGCGACAATAACATTTTTAATAATGCAGGAGGAGGCTTTTCAATATGCAAAGAAAAAACCGTATACTAAAACATAGTACTTCTTCAAAAAATGGCTTTGCTATGATTATGGCAATAGGTATCATGATACTTGTTTCAACT
>Ga0233441_1001069_pt1 | contig 26500 bp, 25 predicted proteins | sample SI_123_September_4_FD_182781 | JGI IMG/M metagenome (GOLD analysis project Ga0233441, IMG submission 182781) | Seawater microbial communities from Saanich Inlet, British Columbia, Canada - SI_123_September2016_135_MG | ecosystem: Environmental > Aquatic > Marine > Inlet | place: Canada: British...
GCTGAAAATCCCGGTGTCAAGAATGATCTCTTGACCCCCTTTCTGATAAGCAGGGGTTCAAGTTTTGAAAGCTTTACTGTATAAGGGTTTAAAAGGGGTGTCTGAAATTGTGGCCTGAGAATCGTGGCCGGCGACAAAAGCTCAATCAACCTTAATCGATTGATTAACCTACACTTACATCTTGCGTTGGATAAATTGGTCTGAGCATGTTTTTCTGCACCAGATCAGGAAAGTCCTGTTCTAATCTCCTCGAGTCGAAATTAGCATATTTTTCGGTCATAACGACACTGGCATGCCCCAGCAGGGTCTTGACCGCATAAATATCTCGCGTCTTTAAATAGTGCCTTACCGCACAAGTATCCCTGAGGTTGTGGAATCTGTACCCTGATAATTTGGCATCATCCATCGCCTTTGCGAAGCACTTACTATAATGCTGGGCCTCATGGGTACCACGGATAGGGTTTTGCTTGTCAGTAGCCACTAGGTTCTTGCTGTGACTTTTTGCCTGCAATTCTATTAAAATTTCTTTAAGCTCTGGTGTCAGGAATATCTGTCGCTTCTTCCTTGACTTGGTCGTCTCAGCATTCGTAACAAGGAAGTCACCCTCGATGGTTCCCTCTATTGGTTCCCGAAGGCGGCAGCCTGTCTCCCTGTAAAACCAGAATACACGTTTCATGTAATCATCAACCTGATCACAAATACCATTGTAAGCGTCATTACTCAGGTATAGGGGGTCTGATTTGGGAATGTGTAGCAGTTTTATCATGGGGACTGTCTCGAGCTCACCACGGTCCCTTAGGTAACGCAAGAATGTTTTAAAGTTTCGCAACCGGATCTGGATTGTGGTTTTTGTGTACTTCTCTCTTCTTGTGGATTTATATAAGTCTATTTCTTTGATACTGATTTGAGTTACTGGGTAGTTCTTCCCCAGTAACTTCATCAGATCATTGGCTGCATCCTGAAAGATGTCAAGTGCACTTTTACTTAAGCCCTCTGCCTGCCTAGACTTCTTGTACATTGTCACGGCATCCTCCAGGGAAAGCCTTACTATCTTGACTGTCCCTTCAGCGTTGAGCCAGGGGAAGGAGAGATCAATACCTGATTTGATATCAGCCTCTCGCTCTTCAACCTCCAAACGTCGCACCCGAGCTTCCTTCTCATCCGCAGTACGAAGGGGTATCTTCTTTTCCGCTGGACGATGCCCTTTGGGCATGTGTACCCGTGCGTAATACTTTCCCTTGATGAGTCTTAAACCGGCCACACCTAGCTCCTTTGCTTTAGGCTGGTTGATGGTACTTTCCCACTACGAATAATGCAACAGCCGCCTCATACTAATGAGTCATAAGACTGTATCTTTATAGGGATTATACATTCCGAAGGCTGTACGATTAGAAAAAATGTGAACCCAGGAACACTGAAAAGCAAATGCAGAGTGCCTCATAGACATTGAACAAGCCAGTAATCCCCAGATTTACACGGAGGATTGCAACTCCTCTACTTCCTTGCGTTGAGTTGGAGTTAAACGCTTTCCGTACCCGAGAACCCAGGCATTTAGCCAGCTTGGATGGAAGTAATATTTCTTTCCCTTCCCTGGGAGGGCGTACTTGATGCTGCCTTCCTTACATAATTTACGTAATGTACGTTCAGAAATATTCAGAAAATCCGATGCTTGGTTTGCTGTTAACCATTTTTCAGTCTTTTGTGTCAATTTGTGACTCCTTTCCTTATGATTCTCAATCCGGGGAGAAAGTAGTCACTATTAGAAAATGTACGAGTCAGGGAAAATTATCACTTTTGACGAAACTGATAGCGAGCTGGATGTAAAGTAGGACTTAGATATTAATCATTTAGTTTTTCAGGCGTAAAACCCTGTGGAATTTCGAGATCTTCTATACTATCAAGCATTACACGCCTTATGCTGACATATTTTTTTATTCGGTTTAATATGGACTTTCCAAAAGACGCATTTATTACACCAGGATTGATTGATTTATACACTCCCATCCTCCTAAACAACGGGAATAACAACTTTTCCACTGATTTGTGCCCCAGTAATTTATGATAATTTATAATGTAGGTAAGTTCTGGCTCAAGAGGAGAATAATTAACGATTTTTCCTGGAATCATCATGATCCTCCTATCCAATTCAGCTGCTACGCGCTTCCAGAATGTCTTATCAGCATAAAATTGATCCCCAAACACATCAGCGGCTTCCAATTTCTGAATCATAATTGAACAATTGTTAAGTCTATCTCGATGGTCCCTTAGCCAAGTTTTCGCTTCTCGATGAAAGAACAATCTTGCCGCAAGAACTGCAGTATAATAGAGGAGCATATTCTCAGTTCTTGAGTCAGGTGCCAATTTAGTAAGAACATTGATCGTTTTATAATGACTATTAATATGATTTATTAGAGCCTCACCATCGGGGACATCTAGACAAAGCCCTTCTAGTTTTCCAGCAAATATTTCAAAATTTTTCATAGCAATATCGACGAATTCCCCTTGAGTTTTAATTTTGGGTAATTCATCGATGCTTGGTTGTATTAATCTTAGTTCATAGACTTCAAAATCAGTTGAGTTATCATTCTCCTCTCTAGGGGGAAGTTTGTTCACACGTTTTGTTTTGATTAATTTATCTATCGTAATCTGCATACTCTTAGGGTGAAGAATCTTTTGGACAAACAAATTAGCAGCGGAAGCGGGATCGAACCTTTGATTTATCATTTTCACAGTGTTTGATCGTTCAGCAAGGTCTTCCTCAACATCATTATGGGAAATTCTCTCAATGATTTCTCCACCATATTTTTCAAGCAAGAGCTGGCGCTTTTGTGCATGCTTATTCTTTTCAAAATCCTCGATTATTTTACCAACCCTGATTTTTCTTTTTTTTGAACGACTCTTGCGAGTCCTCTTACCTGTAGATCCTGATGGCCGTTCTTCTGTAGCCATAAAATTCCTCCATTACCCCTTATAAATCATACCGGAAGCAATATGGATATGATCAAATTGAAATGGTACAACTTGTTGTATCATATTTGATAGCAAGTTCAGGCAACATCCTTCAATTTCATTTTATGCACTGAAAATTTCGAACTACTCCCCAATCTCTGTTTTCTCAAGATGCTTTCAGAAATATTGCCCTCCCCCCAGCTCACATCATCAATGAGAATATCGCATCACAATTGAAATACTTATGGATATCCTTTATCAGATCCTGGGTGTGGTTCTAACCCAAGTCAAGTAATCTCAAAAAGATTTAAAGACATGACAGGCAACATCTATCTTGTGAATATTCAGCACCTTATGCCAGCATTAAGTTACCTACTTCCGGCAAATCTATGATTTTCCCCTGACTGTCAATCAATCCTACTACCAGCTATTTTTTTGTTCAACAACCGGTTGGTTCCGGAGAGGAGTAACAATATGACAAAAACAAAAGAACTGTGGTTTTCAAGTATGCTGATAATAATACTTCTCATTTTGTCAGTACTAGTATTGAGAATCCGAGGAATGGAAGGTGACATCGTGTTTGATAAAATTAAGGCCTATACTAGTGAGTTCTCTATAGATAAGGACGCACCACTCGAAATAGTTCCCTGTAGTATTGGTAACAATTCGAGAGAGGAATCGAATTCAACAGTACTGTGGTGGAATGGATTTAATCCAGTTTATGGACAGAAAGCATATCTCAATAGAAATGGAGTTAACATCACAATTGAGAATGGAAGACTTTCATTCTTTTTCAATCCAAGCTCAATTATGTTTGGCAATAATTTTAAGATTATCAATTTTGATGAATTTAAAGAAAGCTTGACCCGCGTTGGTATTATCCTACAAGCACAGGGGATTCACATAGACCTTGAAACTTGTAAGCTTTCACGAGTTGACCTTTGCTGCAATATCGAAGTTGACCACGATGTAAATCTTTACCGATCTGCATTACAATTAATCAGTCCGAAATTTATGCCCAAGAAGCGCGTTCTCGTGGATGATGGAAGTTATACGGTTTTGAATAAATCACGACAATACATTTTTTATGACAAGCTAAAGCAAATGAAATCAAACGGTATTGATATCGAAGCAATTGATATTAGGACTCACCATATCATGCGGGTTGAAGTTCGGTTAATGAACCACAAATCGAGCAAAAGCAGCCTTAATGTTGAAACCTTGGGAGAACTGTTAGACAGAAATATTTTTACTCACATTAAGAATATTTTCAAGGATATCATGAAAAATGACTTCTTCCGATTCGGGGATTTAAAGAATATAGGTTCGGTAATAAGTACAGATTCGGAGGTAATTCGTCAAATAAGGGCCACATACCCCAATAAAGCGATCGACATATTTTATCTTTATAAATACCTGGAGAATGAAAGCCCCTTCTCCCTTGAAGATCTTACATCATTGATGACCGCATGTGGCTATTCCCCTTCAACCATCTCAGAGCGTAAGAAACAGTTTTTATTCGCGCTTACGCTCGGGCAGAAGGATGGGGAAAAAAGTTTGCGCGCCTCCGACCTGTTGGCGGAAATACTTTCAAAAATAATTTCAACTTAAGATCACAAACATTGTGAATAACAAACCTATCCGAGACAACTAAACATGGAGAAAAAGATGACTAAACTAAATGACACACTATACCCAGGAGTAGATAAAAAAACGATTCTTGATCGGCTCCAAGGTGACCATTCAGTACGCATGTGCGAACCAATAGCCACAGAACCAGAACCGACAGTGATGATCTCAAAGGAAGCGTTTGAAATCGCGATTAACGTGTCTAAGAATAGGGGATTTGACAATCATTCGTTTTGGCAAAGAGTTTTTTATGTTGCGGAAAGTGTAATATTTGATGATGCAGCAATTTCTGAGTATAAACACGCCCCAACAACTGGTATGAGCATGGTTTATATGTGTCCAAAATTGGGGGAAGCCTTCAGGAAGCAAGCCGATAAGATGAAAATTAGAACGGGCATAGTGTTAGGCGTTGGAGTTTTAAAACTGGAAAAGCTCCTCCGTGAATTTGATCCAATCGAGTAAGGAGTGGAAGCAAAAAAGGATTCAGAGGCTACAAACGCCAACTATTAACAAGCTCTAACATTTCAACAACAAATGACAAATGTGTGATCGGCGGTTTAACAATTGTCAAATGTTGTTGAAAATACTCCCGTGAAAACAAAGGGCTCTGGGATTTAGAGCTGGAGCCGCAAAAGTGATTTATTAAAGAAAGAAAATTATGAATAACTTAAAAGAACTAGATTTTGAAACCAGACTAAAGATAGCAAGATCCTTAATATCAGGGAATGTAAACAAAAATATCACCTGCAACAAATATGGTGTCGATCGAACCACGGTGACAAATATTGGGCTTCTTTATGACCAATATGGCCAGCCTGGCTTGAGGGATAGTTCCATGACACCCTACTCCAAGCCTGCAGTTGTTGACCGCTCGATGCAAGAAATGATAATCACAATAATTCTTAACCATCCAAATCTCACGACCAGAGAAATCCGAAATCTTCTACGAGAAGAAGGAAAATATAAGGAACCCGCTCCAATCCAGCGATTCCTAACACAAGCCGGTCTTGGTGAATTCAGCTTAAGAGAGCAGTATCTTAATGAACTCAGAGAGATCCTGAATGCTGGATTTACGCATGGAATCCAAAAGTTTGCGTACGACAAATTTGTTCTCAAGGATAACTTTCGTAATAAAAGCAAATTATCCCCTGCAGATGAATATCATTTCCTGCTTTTTGGAGCGATTTCACTAAACCCCAGAACTGAACCAGGTAAAAATGCCATGTTGCTTGTGCTCATTAATTTATACAGCCACCACGTAGAGATATTGGTGAACGATATTCAATTTCTTCCCACACCAGAGAGGAAGCTGCTAAATATGAAGTATCGACAATTATTTGGTTTGAATAAGCCCAGCTTGTTTAGGGAGTTACTTCTATGGTGGGAGACTTCGCCTATGGATTTCTCTAAACTCCAAAATCGTGTATCGATTGGTATTAGCCCAACGAGAACAAAAATTATGAACTACGCTTTCTCCAGGGTGCATGGAGAAAACCAACTTTCATTTTTCAATAAAAAGATTGACTATTTTGAATTCGAGATTCACTATAAGTTAAATTTTTTTAAAGAACTTGAGGGAACAATAAAAAGATCAAGGGCTTATAATTCTCAAGAGGGAAATATTGAGCTAACTGCCTTAAATTTTTCGATCGCTAGAATTCAAGACTTGGTCGTTGATTATAATTCCAGGGTCATTGAGCATGAACACTGCTCAGGGAGTCCTCGAGATCTTGAAGAAAAGAGAGGTACTATTTTGCGTGATAATCCAGTAATGAAAATATCTCAACTTTTCAACGAGCTGTATAACAGTCGAAGTAAATGATGCCTCCTCATGGGCTTAATCATTGCACAGATAGTACCCTTGATGGGGATGATCGCAAATGCCTCACATTACGCAGGGGTCACAGGCCAATCCATAAATTGTTCTGCATTGCTATCTATATCATGATGCCGTGACTCATTTTATATTCCCAAAGTTCCTTCCCAGTTTTTTTATCAGTTTTAGCCCACACACCAAGATTCTTTCGTTCGGGACCATATTTCTTTACATCTTCCTGAACCTTGAATCGTTCCATGGCAACCCAGTCCGAATAATCCCTAGGAAGGAACCTGTAGAGCCACACAAGCTCTTGCTCGTTCATCCATGGACACAGTATGCAATTTGAGGGCAACGGGACGACCTCGTCCATTCTACGCATGTAGTCTTGACAGGCCTGGCGATCTAACCCAAACTCAATGAGGGGATATCTGATCTCGATACAATCCCTGCGCCATTTGTCCGGCTGTTTGGACTGGTCCTGCACTCGGGATTCCTCTCCCTGGGCAATACCAATCAGATTCACGATTTTATGGCCATGCTCTTTGACGTAGCGTTTGATAGCACGTTTCCGACCAGAGGGATATCCGAACTCCCTACCAATCCAATCATCCATGAAATTTCCCATAGGAGCTAATTTAAGGGACTCTGTGCATGACTTGGTGAAAGCTTTGGAACCTATCTGTGCATATTCCACATAATGTTCACGTAGACCCTGCCAGGATTTTCTATGGAAGCCCATATCGGGAGTTATATGCACGAACTCAATGTCGTGCTTTTTGCAGAACTTCTTGGTGTATTCCATGTGGGCAAGGGTTTCAACGTGCTCATCACCGGTGTCTGCCATCATGACGACTAGCTTACCCGGTGCGAACACGCTCCTCCACACCGCATCAAATACAAGTTTCAAGAGGATGGTCTAGGAATCCTGGCCTGTACCGACATCTACTTGGTAGGTGGTTATCTGATAGGTAAACCAGTTTGATTAATTATCACAAACATCCATAGGTATTCGGGGGATATCACAGTATAAAGTAGAAATTATTGATATAATTCTGCAGGATCCCAATTCGGAAAGTCCGAATAAAAGTAACATTGTTATACTTATAACTATTGTAATATACTGGAGACAGATTGTTGATTGATCTAACTGTCTTCGAATCAAATTGAATGCACTGCAAAACCTGATCATTACGATTGGAGAAGAAGTTAAATCTGCTCAGTCTTGGTACACAACTGCCGAAGCAGCAGAGTATATAAGATGTTCAGTACGAACAATTGATCGAGAAATTCAAACTGGTAAATTGCGCTCTGAACGACTGCAAACCGGTGGAAGCAGGTGCAGCGTGAGGTTTCATCGTCGGTAGCTGGATGCATTTGTTTTAGGTTTCTATGTCAGGAAACTTTCACCAATTCAAAAGCGACTATTCGAAGATTTGTAGATGGCGTGTAGGCTATATCAATGATCATTTCGCCATTAATGGTTGGCCATCGCTGACTTGGCCACAAATAGTGTGAATCTTGATAACAACCTGAATAACAGTGAATTGTAAGGTGCAACCAATTGATTGAGAATCAATTGGTGTGCCCCAATGCCCCAGAATTCTAAACTGACATATCCGGAAAGGTTCTATGATATTGTTAACCAAGATTTAAATCCGTAATCTTGTTCTTGAGGTATATTGCTAAATTTACAATTGCCTTTATATCATCCATAGCATCATGAGAATTGTCTCCAGGAATATTTAAATGTTTAAGAATGCTGCCAAGTTTGTATGAGAGAAGTTTATATATCTGTCTTGTAAGGGTTGGAGATTACTGTTATCTATGTAGTTGTAGGTAATCTGCAAACATACTTAAACTAAACCCGGAATGTATTTAAATGCTGCTTCTGAATGATTTTCATTATTCGTTCGCGGGCATCAATGATTGATTTATAGCTATCCTTTTCTCCACTATAAAAAGACGTAATCGGGACTTCCGTCGATTTACCTGTCTTGACTTTTCCCTTGCCATCGATCAAATCAAAACCTCCGGGGATATTCATCATCAGCTGGTCCGTAACCAACCTACGATCATGGTCGGCTATGGCGTTGGGAGAATCAACAATCACAAGGGTCACTTTTGAACCTTCTGGAGAATTCTCTTGAATCGCTTCCAACACCTCTGACTTGACGTCACTATGTGAAACAATAGTGATCTGTGTCTCAGCATTCGATAGGTGAAGACATGCGCTTAAAATTGGAATGAGATTTTGTTTCACATTTTTGACACTCTTCATCAGGTACTTATCGCAGATCAATATTTGGGATGTGCAAAGGATGTATTTTTGTAAAAAATCTTTCCATTGAAAGTCTGATGCCTCAGCAATTGAAACAGACTGTCTCCCGCTTATAGATGCCCATTTTTCGATAATCAGATCATAATTGAATATTGGGCATTTAACGGTTTGTTCGAGTGATGCAATTTCACTCCTGGAGAAAGTATCTGTGAAAGTTGAATCAAAATTTGCCGCTGCATTCATTTGCACAATCTGTGGATTGGAAGGTACCCCCTCCGGCAACACATAAGGGCTCAACCTTTTATCACTTTCTGTAAACCACTTTCTTAAATATGGAGAATCGTGAAGCTCCAGATTTTTGGTGTCTACATATATACTACCATGCGCCCTTTCAATAAACGATGCAAAATCCGATAGCGGACCCAACAACTCGCCACGCGAGAACCTGTCCCCCATTTCATGGGCTATGCGCTTCAGAAAACTCGCTGTAAAAAAGTACTGTGGCCAATCCATCATGTAGCCTGCTCAAGCCAGAGTTGTTCGAGCAGCTTCGTTGAGCTATCGAAGAAACCTTCAGGGATAGGATTCTTGAAAAAACCATTAGGCTGTAACTCGAGTTCCTTTACGCGACCAGCCCCCTGAGAATTCCTGTCTACATAGTACACAGCAACATCAGATATTTTTATATTCTTCTTCGCAATTTGGACTTGTAGTCCACGCAAAACATGCTCAGAGTGAGTTTCAATGATGTACTGGTTTGAATTGTAGAGTCTTTCTAGTGCTATGGCAACTTCGGCTCCCTCCGGTCTTGGGAACTCATCATAATACGTAAACTTAACCTCCCCCTTCTCATGGTATTTCAGTACTGGCTCGCCTAAAAGGAATTCTGCAAAATTGCTCTGGGCCAGTGGGTGGAGATGAAGCTCTGGTTGCTCAAAAATCATGGTTTTGTTAGTCGCTAGTTTGGAAAAGACCATAGGGAGAATCTGAGAGAACCCATACCCTACATCTGAGAGTTCAGACCTGAATCCTGTTTGCAAATCAATAATATGTATTTTGTAGAGTTTCTCTTCTTCCGAAATACAGGAGACCTCAATAGCGCCGTTTAAACCCAAAGATTGAAGCAATTTATTCACAGCCTGATGCCACAAATTCCAATCATTAGGCCAGATCATCGTTAATTCCCTTAATTGCTTCAAAGTGTAATACTTCTGGGGCACAGGACGTACTGCTGGTAGGAGTTCAATTGAACGGCCAAACTTTCTGAAATTGGTTCTCGTGTCATCTAGCCCATCAGATATTCGCTTATTAACCGAAGCCATCAAGGGCTGAAGCAACACTCGGCAATAATCTTCAAGGTGGTCCTCTAGTGCTAAAAGATGCTGTTCGTCCCTGGTTTGGATTTGTATGGAAAGTTTAGACCAATGCTCTATCAAATCGGGGGGATTCTCCAGAGAAGCATATTCTGACAGATCTGCAGTATCTTTTGCTGCCCCAAAACCTTTCAGCAAGAACCCTGCTCCAAAGCCGAGATTTTTAGGGATCAACAACTCTTCTCCTGTTGGGGGCATAAGAGCTTTTTCAATCATATTCCCAATTAAGTGTTCAATAGATGTATAGTTTGGTAGACTAACTTTGTTCGTCTTCAACCACTCCTTTTGTGGCGACAGGCCATCCCTTAGGGCCTTAGAAAGTCCTTTCGCCTCCTTACTGCTTATTCTTACAATCCCGTAACTGAGAGGAAACCCATCCTGATCTTCATAGTATACACTATACTTCAGTGGATTAATTTTGGAGCTACTTATTACACCTTCGTAATTCTGCGCATCATTAAATACCAGCTTCAAATCAATATCGTGAGCAACACTGTGGTCTCTAACTACACCGTTTTCTATCGCTGGGATATTTAGCCTCAACTCAACAGGTTGTCCCTTTCCGAGATGAGTTATGCTGCTAAATGCACCAAGATCGATCTGAGATCCAGACACAACTAGTCCTGATGGGGAATTCTCATGGACTGTCTGTTTGAGCATAGCCAATAGCTTGATTATGCTACTTTTTCCAGCACTGTTTGGTCCAAGGAGTACTGTTATCGGCCTAAACTCAATCTTTTGCATTCCTTTGAAGGATTTGTATCCTTTGAATTTTAATGTAAAATTTTTCAATTATTTGACTCCTTGATGAATCGGACTTATTGTTTCATTTATTGATTTCATGCTCGAATATAGGAAGTGTCGTTACCGTTATGTAAATCACAAGCTTGTTATTATTTAGTCAAATCGGATGATTGATGGATCAATTGGTTGGGAGAATTACACGAATTTTGAAGGTCAGTATATATTCTCATTTAAGCCAATCTAGATTCATAAATTCATTATCTATGACATCCTTGACCGTAGACCAATCCAATGTGAATGACAATGGTGGGTATTCTGTGTTTGGTATACTATCAAAGGTCTTTGACATTTCATACATCTTTGCATTGAGTAATGATTCATCTATTCTGATCATTAACTCCTGGTCCGGCTGTTTAAAAAGCTTTTCCGCAAAGTCATAATTAACCACCACAAAGCCACGACTTTTACGTGCCAACAACTTTGAACCTCCGGAACCAGTCAACTTTAGTATTGAGATATTTTGTTCTTCTTGAGAGCCAGAGAATACAGGTTCATCTCGATGTCTGGTTGGAAATGGTTCAAAATACTTTCTAGTATAAATTCCCAACGCTAACGAGATATCTTCAATCGATAGACTTAAATATCCCGGCTCCCATTTCTTGATTAACTCTTCCCACTGGGTGGATTCAAATGTACATAATTCGCGTTCAGCCTCCCATACTCGCTGATGCATGAATGTACGCAATATTAAAACTCGCATATTTTGACTCCCTTAACTACTATCACTCTCACAATATAAACAAATATAACGTTAGGCATATTTGCTTGGTCTTTCACTTGGTCTGACCCCATACCTTTTCAAGCTCTGTTTGTAGTACATCAAACTCCAAAGAAACCCACTACTAAATTCCCATGTTAAATATTTTTCAGGACTCTGCCCGTCAATAATGTGTTTTTCAAGATATTTAGTTGTAAAAATGTTGACTTCATCTAACACATCCGATCCTTCATTTAGCTTCTTTGTGAATCGTGGGGCATTTTTCTTACATGACATTTCTTTATACCCAAGACGCTTGAATAAATATCTCACACTCGGAAGCGTAGATTTTGAAATGTCAAACGCTAGGGTGAAAGGTGAACAATAGAATTTGCCTCCTTTTTTCTTCGGCCTCTCCTGGATCCAGTCAAAGCTTCCAGAGATAATAATATCACTCATGTTTCCTCCAAAGTTCAATTTTTGCTCGTTAGATCGAATCAAGAAATGGCCCCCTGGAATCTTTCGTGACCTTTCACCTTGGTGAAACGACATTTGCTACAAGTCCGGAAGCCTAGTCTTTCGAGTAGATAGCCCTCCATTTGAATATCCGAGTTCAATTTTAATCTATAATATTCCAATAAATTACGCTTAAGCGGCTTTTTAAATGTTAAGTCATAATATTTAAGCAAAGCTTTAACTTCAGCGTCCGAATAGCCTGTGTAATTATTCCTGAGTGGATCTTCCTTTTTCCATAGAGATGCATATTTTGAGTACTGACTTAAAATTGTTTTTGTCTTTCCATCTCGGTAGTAAAACCTTCCGGCATTCTTTATTAAGCTGTCAATTTTCGGCTCTAAATCCTCGATCGAGTAATTTTCAACATGTGTATTTCCCGAATTTTCCAAAACGATAGTATTCACGTTGGTTAGGATCCCCCATTTAGCCTGCATTCTGGCAACAAATGCATCTGGACGGTCTTCAAGTAAATGCATTACTTGACTAAACCATAGCCTAAACTCTTGAACCTTATTTGTCCCCTGTGACTGAATCTCCTGTGGGATTTCATAATTCTCAAAGTCAGAATTCAATCTGATGCAATTGGGATCATTGTGGTATGCAGGTCGTCTACCTTCAAAGACAAGCGTGTACGTATCAATCGCCTTGTAGGGCTTATATATCTCCGTGAAATATCTTTCTGGATCTGATAACAGTTCTCGGAAGGCCAGAAGGGCATTCTTCTCATAATTATTGAAAAAGTATATCGGGATTTTATATAGTTGCTTTTTAAAATCAACCTGTTTCAGGTCACTTTTGAATATGATTGAATTTGCATTTGCTATAGTGATGTATGCCATTATGATGCAATATAGACAAGTCAAGCACTACCATTAACTCAACAAGGTTGTTGAATACTCTTCTACATATACAAATTACTATTTAAAATTGCGAGCTCAGCGTTATAGAGCTTTTCCGAGAAATACCCAACACCATAAATCAATTGCATCATATAAATATTCAAACTTCCAATCTACCTCACTTTCACCGCTCCAATTAAGCTGGGTGTGACCATGAATCCAGGGAAGATTATTCCTAATAGTTTTTACTCTATGAAACAGGCTAACATTTCTTTTTATTTGTGATGGATTCCCTGACCTCGATGATAGGATGAAAAGAATTAATGCGTTCTCATCTAGAAAATTATACTTTTGTCTCGGGATCCTGATTTCTGACAGCGAAGTACGAAAGTGATTCAGAACTTGATCTGAAAGCACATATTTCTTGTCCTCTCCGTCATTAACAACAGTACAAAAAGTTTCTTCAATGCCCAGACCCCTTAATTGAAAAGACCCCTCACTTCCTTCTAAGAAGCAATCCACGACATCATTGAAAATACTCCAAATTGCTAAAAAGGCTGTTTGTTCGCCACTTCTGCCATAATATTTACCAATAAATTTTGTCTGCTCTCTATATAATTGCCCAATTACTGTATTCGTTTTTGACTGTATATTGCTTTTGGTAATCGCATAAGGAACACTTGCTTTAATCTCTTGAAGACCTGATAAAATTGGTTGGATTTTCTTTCGCCATCCTAAAGCTCCATTAATAATTTTGAGGAGATTCAGTGTGTTTGATAGATTATATTCGCTTGAAACATCTAAATCTGGTCTTTCTTTTTCCCAATAGCCGTTAGCGCCGTTCTGAATGGCGGTTTCATAGCTCCACGATTTATTTGAAGCTGTTGCCATTATTATCGGAACTAAGTTTTGAGTTTTTCTCAGCTTTTTGAGCACCTTAATTCCGGAGAGGTTTTCTGTGTCAAGCTGATCTGCAGCACCTTCAGCCACACCTTCTTCTATGCGTAGATCGAGCAAAACAAGATCATATTTCATGTCGAATGAAGTAAAATCGACCTTATCAATTGATTTATGAAATGTTATCTCGCTACCCTTAAATAGCTCAGAATATACTTTCTCCCAGCCCTTCGCGAGCTCATCATCAATAATACACACTCTTGGCCTAGCCTTCTGGATCAGCTCAATATTTTCTGCTATTTTTTGTCTTAATTCAGCAAGTATCCCTTGATCCTCATTCCAAACAGAATTTGAGAGGAGTATCTTTTTCTTCCAAAAAGGCTCTTGCTCAAGGTCCCTCTCTATTGAAACTTTATTATCATCACCATAACCACAACTATCACAGATAGCCATCAACAGCCTATATGGTCCCCAAATATTTGCCCGATCGTGGGGTCCTGACTTTTTTGGCGGAATAGTTGCTACAAGCTTATAAATGTCATCATAATCTTTATCCTCAATTAAATCATTATATTGATCCAAAGATGATATTTGAATTGGTTCATGCACCCAAATACCATACGACCAAGGCTGTTTGGATATCTCCGTTTCCATTTCTTTTTTGAGTTTCGTATCTTCGACTGTAAATACTATATGTGATTTCGATAAACTTGCTACAGGGGATATTCTGATGTGTTCAATTAGTTTTTTCCATGAATATTGGTATCCGTTAACTTCCCATGGAATTAAGATGGGACCCGATTCATGAAGCGTCTCCAACTGGCTGATCAATTTAACATAGTCAATTAATTTTTGCCCTGCTACGATCTCTAGTATGGGCAGTTGAATTGTAGGGGAATGCGCTAAATTGCGGATATGGATTGATGTTGACATCACAAAATTTTACCAGACTCTTCAATTGCTTGCTCTAATTCATCATATGGGCTGAATATGACATTCCCCTCAACATCAATGACATCGAATTGTCCAGTATAATAGATTACGATACATTTTAATTTCTTTCTAAAAACTATATTGTAATCCACCGTGTTTCCAACATGAACCAGGACAAGATTATTTATTCCCAACTCATCATGATAATTTTTCAAATGTTCAACAATTGTAATATCTGCGTGCTCAAATTGGGTTGAGAGGAGATTGCTAATATTTTCATGCCGACTAACATGCTTATCTATTGCTAATATTCTCAAGCTTAAAATACTATCCTATGTGTGAATCCAATGAGAGATTCAATTTCCTGGGATTGGTTTGTGTACATGTTTACTGAAGACCAGCCAGTACCAGCAAAATTTGCTTCAATGTAATATTCTGCCAGCCCATCTAAATACTCCATTGCCTTCTTAAGTTTACCGTGCGCGAGAGCTCGACTAGGTGTGTTGGCAATCTCGGTAACATCTTCATTATATACTCGGAGAGTAGAGAACCCCTCTCTCTGGAATTCGAATGTAATATGGATAATCGTGTCCTGAGAATTCACTACCATTGATTCAATTATCCTGTGAAGCGACCACTTTACCGAACTGACATGGGTATACAAATCTATTCTCCACTCATTCTGATCCTCGGGTATCATAATTCGAACTGAGTTCTCGTTCATTTTGTCCCTAACTGCCCTTGAGTGGACGATTCCCTTTATCATCTCATATGCATCTGTCCCCCCAGAGGTTTTTCGAGGATTTAACACAAACCGGGAGTTGTTTTTAAATGGTATTACCCGGTCTCTATTAAATTGCTCGTCAAGATAAAAATTATATTCATCAATATTTTCTCGACGAAATAAGTAGCTTGCTTCTTTTAGAAAGGCGGTAATTTCCTTTTCAAGTCGGTATGGAAGTTTCTCCTTAACAGTTAGATACTCATTAAAATAATCATCAAATTCTTCACGCTGAATCACTTCATTGTGCAATAAACGCATAATCATTGACCCCGTGTCTTGGGCTGATTGCAAAACTGCACGTGTGGTTATTATGTCTGGTGGAAATCTGTTTAGCATTATTAATAGTTTATCTTTAATATCATTTTCTAGCATTGCCGGTGAGATGCTATAAAAGAATCGAGCTTCAGTTTCAGCCCTTTCAGACATATCGCTTTTAATTTGTTCAATGTCACGAGCCATGAAGAAGTCTATTTCTTCTTCCTCCATATATCTCGACTCAAGAGACTTCACCTTAATAGAAAGTTCTTTACCGTAATCTTCAAAATTTACTATTGAGTTATATCTATCAAGCAGCTCTCGATATATTTTGTACCTTTTTAGATAAACAGTGCGCTCGGGATAACCTCTAGGAGAATTTGCTGATGCATATGAAACCTCCCAAATTGATTCATGGTTTGCTTTCGCTACTTGACCAATGTATAGAATTCTCCCCCGAAGATGACTTAAAAAAATAAGTGTAACTTGATAGAAGCTTATTTCTTTATCCGTCCCGTTTCGCATATACACATCTCTATTTATCGGAACATCAACATCAAGGTATTCACCTGTAGGCTTCAGCTCTCTATGGATTGGTGCACAAGGTTGGCCAGGTTTAACATGGGTCAGGTGTTCACTCACGACTCGTGCAACTCCAAGAGTCTCACACTTGTAGAGGATCGCACGCACTTGTTTTATATATTTTCTTGGTACATTTACCCCATCATTAACGACGATCCCTGTTACCATTTGCCTCTGTGAGGGGAACAATACTTTTGATTTTTCCTTATTTACTATAAACTTTTCACTTTCAATCATTTCAACAACTTCTTGCTGCACCTTCTTAATTGCTAAGTGCTTGCTATTGGATGATAGTGTTATATCATCAGCATACCTGGTGAACACTAGATGATGCTTTTGTGCAAACTGGGAAAGGCGCTTATCGAGCCTCCTGCAGATCATGTTTGAAATATACGGACTTGTCACAGCGCCTTGTGCTATAGGTCCATTGTCCATGCAGCAGATTTGTGCATAAATAGTTGCTGTCGCTGGCGAAAAATTAAAAGGCCAAGCCATGAACATACCACGGACTCTATAAAAATTTATACTTGGGAAAAAATCCTTTATGTCAAATTTTAGTAGCACAGCCTGACGTCTATGTGGCCAAGCATTTGTGAGGATGCTTTCACCAATTACAAATCCTTTGGCATATTTTGTAGGAGAATATATTGCCGCCAAATAATCATAGGTGGCCCGCTGCAGATTTTTAAGGTCCTTTGATACAGCGTGTAAAACCCTGATTTTTGGATTAGCTGGGGTTGATGAATTTTTGGGAATTGCTATTCGCTTATAATGAGCACTTCGATTGTTTGGTCCGTACAGGATGTCTCTCAACTTGTTGGCTGGAAATCCTATCTGTTTGGCAAGAACGGTAGTCGGTCCAGGGGTTTTTGAGCCAAATATTATTTCCATGTTATCATACCGTAATTAAGAGGGCACACCACAGTTACTTGCTTTCGATAATTACTATTATCCACTCTCGTGAATAGACAAACAATAAGCAAGCGATAGCGAGCGCAATTGTTTGTGCTAGGAAAACGTACACCCATGCGTTAGCACATGAGAAGTCTAAACTGGGTGTGCCCAATCTTTTATGCAAAAATTCTAATGATTCTTGTCTGAAAATAATATTATTTTTGTATCCCAACATGCTTCAATATATTGATAATGCAGACAATCTTTGAATTAACAACCTTGTCATATCCTCTCCATTACTGCTATTCCAGACTTATTGATTTTTTATCCAAAATCAAGCCATACCATATGGCTCTTCTATCTAAAGGCTCTAAATATATTTTCTTTATTTTGAGTAACTCTCTGTGCTGGCCAGGAATATCTAACTCTGAAATTGAAGAGATCTGTCTAGAAACATCCTCATCTACCCGGTTATTTAAAGTAATCTGATCTGCGGATAATCTTGATGCTTTATACCTTTCAAAATGTCCTGAGTATGATCCGGACATTTGCTCATATTCATCTATCATTTCCGAAGTGGCTGCATCAACTAATTCGCTTCTACTAATACAGCATTGATCACAACCAGAGCAATCAGTAGAGCAGTTTGACATTATTCTTCGTTTCAGTAGAAACCTCGTAATCACAGCCACTCGAGGTTTGAGGGAGTATTCAGTGCCATCTATAGAGAGCTTTGATTTAATCAACTTAATTGTTTCGAGTTGCGCTATTCCCAACAAACTGTCTTGTATTTGTGCCATGAGAGCTGGAGGGCTGCCAGTTAGGTCTCTTCCAAGGAATCTGCCAACTTTAATAACTGGAACCAATGAGACATCTAAGTGTTGAGTCTCATCATTAGGGTCCGATGGAAAGTACCATTCTGGATTACCGAATCTTGAATCATGTGTTATCAGATGTATCAATTCATCTTGCTGACGAGCAAAAATTTGATAAGCGACAGCCATTGTTGTGCTCATTGTTTTTCTACCGCCTGCAACTGTGGCTGTAACACGAGCCGCATCATTATCCGTCACCGTTTTTAGAATATCAAATATTTGTTGTGTGGCTAATTGGTTATCAATGTTTGTTCTAATGTCAGCTAACGGTACACCCTTTTCATCCTCAAGGGTAACGATATCGGATGCTGTAAATGGAATGGATCTATTTGAGAGTCCTAAATGATTTTCAAGCTCACTAATTCGTCCTGGGATAAGAATACCATCTTCGATAGATCTTTTCCCTGTGGATGTCGTAATCACAATGATTTTTGAGAAGTGCCTATTCTTGCCATAAAATTTTGAATAGTAATAATACAGGCATTCAGTTAAAACCTGAGGTGTTGTCCCAATAACTGCTACAAAAACTTCCTCAAACAAAATAGTATTTCTCTACTGGTTCTGGTTCACTTGTTAAAGGCGGATGTCTGAAACTAATCGGCACCAATGTGATGCTCCTGTCCCCCTTTTGTTTGATAATATACAATTTTTTATCCAATAGTTGCTTTAATACTTCGAAAGAGGGCTCTATCATCTATCTACTTTGACTTATGCCGACTTATCAATGGCAGCGTGTAGGTCTACCTGAAAATTTAGTAATTGACAGCCCATAACTGCATGTTGAGTAAATTCATGATAAAAATTATTTACACCAATATGTATCATAGGGTGAGCCCCTATTTCAATTTTTGAATAGCCAAACGAATCTATCAATTTTGTCTCCCTATAAATTCCAATGCCCTCCCAACCCCAAAAACCTCTTTTTAGGATAACATTATCTTCTATCATGCTTTTGTAGTGCATCTTTTTGTCTACTCGCATTTCCATTTCCGGGGCAAAAATGAAATTTAATTCTAGATCAATATGAAATCTTTTGATCCCAAACATGAGTGTGAGGTTTCGAAACTCACTATTACTAACAAGAAAAAAACCGATACGTACCCAGGTGCCCAAAAAATCGCATCTAGCAATCTGGGTTTTCTGAAATTCCTGTGACTGGCTTTTATAGATTAGCTTAAACAGCCAGCTATATAGTTTCTTGAAGCTGATATAGAGGACAGTCGCTTTATGTTTTATCGCTATTATCATAACGGTACAATATGGTGGCGTTAATTCACTTGCGTACATTGACAAGCTTGTTGAAAAATAAAAGCTGATACAGGAGTAGACTTATGATAGATCATAAATCAATTGATGAACTATTTGACAGACTATCACCTGAGGTTTTAGAATTTTTTGATTCTATTCTTCAGAGAATGATTCTTGTGGAAAGAACTCGGACCTGGTATAACCTAAGGGAAGCAGGTGAATACCTGAGGTGCGGCGTTACAACCATCAGACGGCTGATTGACGAAGGGAAGCTTAAATCCTACCGGCTTGATCAGGTGAAAGAAAAGTGTACCATCCTGATCCATCGGAAGGATCTTGATTCTCTGGTTCTCTTTGGAAGATGTAAGGGTCTTATGCCCCGGGATCTGCAAAGGTTAAAGGCAATGCAGATTAGATAGTTCTGAGTCGGCAGATTTGACTAAAAGGACATCAGTTAACGTTCATTATGTCGATATACGATGTTCTGATACGAATTAAAAGGGCAGTGGCTCATCATCATTTCCTCCACCCGAGTCGTCAGAATAATCTTCCCCCCATTCCTCCCCGTTAGGTTTTTCATCATACATGTCATCATAAATAGAGAGAGGAGGGTCCTCTGAATTACCTATACCCCTTTTCTCTCTACTTCCACCACGATTTCCCTGATGACCCTGCACAGGCCTGTACTGGCCAGGGTGCTGTACAGGCATCGACGGTAATGTGAAACGCTTTGGTAAATTTTTAGTCGTAATTTTGAATTCACATTCCTTATTGCTGCAGTAAACAAATCGATCACCCTCTTTCTCCCAAACGATTACTGGGCTTCCACATTTAGGACATATACCGGGGGGGTATTCTTGAAGATGTGGTTCGCAACAGGCACAACACGAGTCACACACATAAAATCCTCGTGAACACTGGATAGGCAGGTCCCGAGAATCAATAACATTCCCACAGTTCCAACCAATGCAGTGATTAATATAGATATCCTCCTCATATTCAGAGCATGAACTCTTCTCACAGCGAAATACGGTTACTCGATAAGCTGCGGCCATCGATTTCTTTACATATTTCTTTTCCTTAAAATCAAACTCGTAGTATTCAGTTCGAGCGTACTTGAAGTTAGGGACAAGGACCTTGCTGCACTCTCTACAGAAAAGTATATCAGCAATTTCCTTCAAGCGATTAAAATACCCTGCTAATTTATGGGCAAAATCAGCATTGTTTGGCTTCCCGGGTACTAAGTAGTCAATTCCATAATGTTTGAGCCAATCATATATAGAGTACTCTTGATAGTGTTTATCTGTATCAGGTATAACTTGCGGATCATGACATGGTTTGCCTCGACATAAAAACATGTCATGTTTTTCCCAAAATACGGCCTCACAAGACTTATCCCAATCAATGGTATGGCAAGAGGGAAACAGTTCCATTAAGCTGTCGTCAAGGTCTATCTTTGTCTCTTCCAAGTATTCCCAAATACGATGTTTAAATACGGCGAATGCCGTGTCAGGTGGATTTTTAATTAAAAGAGGTAACAGGTTGAACAGGATAAATGTTTTGATATTTTTAGGTCCGGCAAACCCTCTTTCATAAATCCATTGCGCTGATGCTTCCTTTTTATAGAGAAGCTCCATAGCTATTTTCCGTCCGAGCAACTTTTTGAAGTATTTAGGTACTGTGGAAGATTTGAAATATTCCGTAATTCGGCGTGAATCAGTTTCATTAGGGCTGATTAAAAATGGCTTAATTGCATCTGGAACCTGTTCACCTTCGAGATCATTTACGAATTCAATGATCTTTTCACGCACATCTGATCTTTTAAGGATACTCTTGTTCATCATCTCATGTGAGAAATAAATATCGATTACGGAGTCAGCAGGTAAATACGCAAATAATGGTTCGATAGATTCTGATTTGATATTTGACCGTACAAATTGTTCTATAATATCGACATTAGCTGAGATTATATGGGAAGGGAACACGGTGAAGTCTTTGCCTTTTTCCAAAGCCTCTTCTATCCTTTCAGGAGTAATGATGGATTCAATGAATGATTCTGGTACTCGGTAGGATGAAACATCTTCAAGAAAAACGCACAATTCCTCGTGATTACATGAAGAGAGATATTCGATTAGATTTTTTACAAAAATTTTGGCTATGTCATTCGGCTCGTCTAGATCTACTGAGTCGATCATTTCAATAACTATATCCGGATTATCAAAGAAATCCTTTGGCTCTCTGATTTCTTTCCTGATAAGATTCACTGCTTCGTTGAGGCTAGTAATTTCTCTCTCTAAATAAAACGTTTCAAAGACTTCACGGAATCGCACCTGTTTGATCAATTCATCAAAATGTTGGAGTTTGGTGATTATTACCAATGGTAAACTGAGCAGGTATTCTTGTAAGTTTTGCTCTAATGAGCTAGGGCCACTTTTACTGATACTGGAGTTGAGGATCTCAACCAGTTTGGGTATTTTTCCTCCCAATGATCCTCTAGATACCCAAGGATTTTCATGCCGACGGTACTGCACTTCGGCGTCATAGATCTTATTTAAGAGATCAATCACAGCGTTTGAATCCAAAGGTTTTAATTGTTCTGGATTCAAGTTTGAAGCTATGTTTCCAAGAATAGACCTTCGAATTTCTTTACGACGCTCGGAATTTTCTTCTGGCAAGGCACTGAGTAACACATCAAGATGATTCTCTACTGGATTGGTTACGCATTCTGTAGCTGAGAAGCCACGCTCCCCCTTCTCAACTCGTAACAAGACAATTTGACCTTCTGACAACTCAATCTTTGCGACAGTTTTATGAATGAATATGTCGTATCCTTCCACTGCTTCCGCGAACCCAAAGTCGTTTGGCCTGCCAGTGCGGTTGTTATAACCGCCAAACCATTTGACAGTAGCCAATACTAGATTATCATAACTAACGCTATCCTTTTTACTCATAGACTTGAGACCCCCACACCCCACCTTCTAATGAAACACAATTAATTCTCACAATTATTGATTTAACGATGATTTAAGTAGAATTTAGTTGTTTCAACCAGCTTTCCAAAGTCCACAATTTCATAATGAACGGCTTCAGATAATTTTGTATGAATTCAAGGCCAATTCTTGGCAATTGTATGACTTGTTAGAATTGCCTTGATCTAAATAGTAGATTGCAATTTAAGACAGAATTTTTTTAATCTAGACAGATTGTCAAAGTGAATATATATACGTTGTACCACTTCCATATTGGGCTGACTTAAATATCCTTGAATAACAATTCCACTTCTATCACCTTCTATTCTGAGAAATACCAGCCTATATGCAATATTTCCTTTTTCATCATGAATATCGTCTGACAGGTATTCACATCTGTCCCCATGATCGACAATACAAGTATTTATCACATCAATTATAGTTTTAAGAAACTGGTCTAGATCATCATTCCCAATGTAGATCTCTGCTGGATAAGAAAAATCATATCCCCGTAAGTCAACTCCTTGATCATGCAGTATCCCTCCATCGAGGTCAGTATGTTGTAATTTGAGGTGGTCTTCCTCAAGGTAATACAGTAATTGACTTACAGGATTGGGTATTTCATCCTCGAGATAAGCATCCGAGTAAAAATTAATTTCAAGATCTGATGTAAAAATTACACCATCCCTGGCGAACCTGTTTTTTGCAGTCATTTAGTCATCAAAATAATGTTGTGACTCGATAGGATCTATAAATCCATTTCTTCGAGATACCGATACGAATCATCACTCATTACTATCCCCTGTCAATAGATTTCTCAATTAGCAGTTTTATTAAACGCCCTAGCATGATGAAGCAAGTATACATCAATGTAACCTGCATAAGGAGAATCCAAAACTGTGATCCTCTATTCGTGGCCAACCCTCCGTGGCCAATTCGTGGCTTTTGATGACTTCTGTTGGCCATTTATGGCTAAAAGGCTTGGCCATAGATCAAAATTATATGGGGTATGACTAAAACATAGAAGCCCCTAAGTGTCTGTTACTTAAGGGCTTCTCGATGTACACCGCCCAGGACTCGAACCTGGAACCAATTGATTAAGAGCACCGCGGGATCCAAGGTTAACCCCCTGGTTATCAGAGCTTTAGAGAACTAACCATATATAATGGCCAGCATGGTGTGGCCAAGTCCTTCAAAATGGCATCATACCAACTGACTATTCCTTGGTGTTTATCACGAATAAGCCGCATAAGTTTGGGAGCAAACAAAGCTTGTTCGTATAGAGATATATCATAGATTATAAGTATAGATTATTAGATCAGTTGGGGTAATTTTTGCACAATTCAAAGCTTGGTTTGGGAGTACGGATTTAACACAGACTGTATAAATGCTGTTAGGCAGATAATGGCAATAAAAACAGGGGAACGATGAAATGCCAGATATTTATTACACACCCGGGGGTCAGATATTTGGTCTTCTATTTTTAATTGCAATTGTTGCAGGAATTTGGAGCTCGTTTGTTGATCATAACTCACTATTTAAAAATGTTATTAGTTTTGGATGGAAATTTCCAATAGCCTTCCTAGCAACTCATGTTTGTATTGGCATGTTAAAAGTAATTGATCCCTGGGATCCAGATCTAGCAGCGTTCACATCTTTATATATTTCAGCTCCACTATTTGCTTTGTATGCTTTTTGGAGTATTCAAGATTGGAAAACAAAGAACGGATGAAAGTATGAACCCTGAGCAACTAGGAAATTTCTTTTTCATTGGAGCTTTATTGGCTGGCGCAGTCTATTTGTTCTTAAATGCAAGACATAATTCTTTGCGAGCCGATGCTTCAAAGACAAATGAGCCAGATGACAACCGCCCCTTGAGTAATATGCTTTGGGATCAAGCAATGTATTATTACAAGCTAAAGAGTCGCTCTAAAATTGTTTTCTGGATTCTATTAATATCATGGATGATTCTCGCTGGCAATAGTAATTGATACGCTACCTAACAAAAGCTTCATGCTGACACACCCCGACGCTACGCGATACCCTTCGGCGGGGTCTTCGACATGCAGGGGAGTGCAAGACGAAAATAATGTGGATGGATACAATTATCGAACAAATCGAGTCTGTTTCGAGAAGCAGCTCAAGCCTAAAGCGTTTGGTTGAGAAAAGGAAATATATATGAAACTGATTGATATTCTTCGTACTTATCTTCCAGAATTAGATCCAAGAAAATGCAAAATTCATTTGGCGATTTGGGATGGCGCTGAGAATCCGCTAGAGTTGTATTTTCAAAATAATTTTGATGAGTGGCAGACATGGCAATCTAGGAAAAATTTTCAACGGGATTTTGTAATTTCACTTATTAATCTAAATAGACGAAATAAATGGCTTTTTGTTGGCGTTTTTCGATCCTTGTCTAGTCAGTGGTATGAAGAAAGAAGTCTTCATCAGTATGAGTTGGTACGACTCCCTGAAGCTGAAGAAATAATAGGGCGTGCCATTGTTGATTTTCCACGACCAGGACGCCAATCCTTCTTATATGCTGAACGTTGGATGGATGATATTGAATTCGAGGAATTACTTCCTCAACGGATGACATTTGGTGGTTTCCCGGGCTTCTCTGAGATTATAATATCTAAGGCTGAGCTGGATATTATTGTGAATAATTCGATTGAGTCGTGGAGAAGTGCTTTAAGTAGTGTCTCCGGAATTTATTTAATTACAGATTCCGCTACTGGTAGACACTATGTAGGCTCCGCAAGTGGATCAGAAGGTATATGGGGTCGGTGGTGTGAATATTCTATAAATGGGCATGGTGGAAATAATGGGCTCTTCGAATTGCTACAGGACAATGGAATTAATTACAGCTCCAATTTTCAGTTTTCAGTTTTAGAGGTACACGATCCAATCTCTGATATTGAAATTATCCGAAAAAGAGAGCAACGATGGAAGCGTGTGCTTTTAAGCATCGAATTTGGCCTGAACGAAAACTAGCCAACCAAAAAAAGACTCAGGGCGGACTCAAATGCAAAGAGGTGGAAGCCGAAAATGATGTGGATGGATTCAATGAAATTACAAAGCGATGCTTTCTTAGGAAGCAGCTCAAGCCTGGGGCGTTAGAATAATTGGAGGAAAACGATGGATATGAATGAGTGGATGAGTGGTCTAAGATCATTCAGTTCTAAAATTGGCAAACCAATCCCTTCGGGGCAGAAAACGATTTTTGAGACCTACATATCAGATAGTCTCTTTGATTACATTGATGAACCGCGCATCCAAGAAGCATGCTTGAAAGGGCATACATCAGTCTTTGACAACATTCCGAACAGTGAGGAATGGGACCAGCTCTCTTTTTTGATATTGCAGTATTTGGGAGATGTCTTTGAGATGGGCTCAACGTTTGGAGATGCATACAGGGTGAAGGAAGTGCACGGTTTTACTGTATCAGAAAAATACGGTGTATCATCAGGTTTATTTTTCAATTTCGCTACTGCATATTGGACTTTTAATGTGGAAGTGATGGATTTATTCAATAAATATGGTGAAAATAGACTCACTCTTTCACATTTGCTAGTCAAGGCGGATATGTTTGTTTACACAAGTTGTTTTCCGCCATTAAGCGGCCAGGATGATATTCAGCCTTGGCAGAGAAGAGATTATCAATCTAGCTTCTTAAATACATTTTGTCCGAATACAAATATAGAAGCTTTCATGCAGAATAATCCAACCGTATGATGGTGCTGAATACTCTAACAAGGGCTTTGAGCAAACTCAAGCGAAGAAAAGTGGAATACAATAGCGATGTGGGTGGATACAATTAGCGATCAAATTCAGTCTTTTTCTAGAAGCTGGTTAAGTCGTAAGCGTTAGCTAGAAACAACAATCGGAACTGATACTTACAAACAAGGAATTCATACTACAACGGAACTCTCGGTTTGTGCAGCACAGTGGAAAATGTTAAAAGTATTTATCACAATAATTAAATATTCTCAAATGAAAGGAGAAAGATAAAATGACTCAGGTAAATTATGATGGAGGAGGAGACTATATTCTCATCAATCCACGCCTTGAATGTGTGGAGTCAGACCAATTCGGTTCATTTGATCTAAATAAATAAGAGATACTTTGGGCGGCTAACAACCCGAAAAAGGAGCCAATA
>Ga0233441_1001089_pt1 | contig 26291 bp, 29 predicted proteins | sample SI_123_September_4_FD_182781 | JGI IMG/M metagenome (GOLD analysis project Ga0233441, IMG submission 182781) | Seawater microbial communities from Saanich Inlet, British Columbia, Canada - SI_123_September2016_135_MG | ecosystem: Environmental > Aquatic > Marine > Inlet | place: Canada: British...
TGTCTAGTGGTTGGTTGGTAGCACCATCGAGGTTAGCGTAGAAATCTTCTTCGCTCTCCCAAACAGTAACTAAACCCTCACCAATAATCAATACTCGTGAGTTATCATCTACTTGTATTAAGTAGTTGCCTCCGCCCGTTTCAATTCGTTTAGTGTTCATCTAAATCCTCCTGTGGTGTTGGTGAGTGTCCTGTCCTAGCAACCTCCTCAATTTGTCTTTGACTGTAGCACCAGTCATTACTTAGGTACTCACTGAAGTTCTTATTCTCATCAGCCAACATATCTCTCTCCTCTATAAGGCTAAAGACCTTGCGATATAATCTATCTATTTGTTCTTGTGTTGTTTCTTCATTCATTTTAATTCTCCTGTTAAAATCCAATACTTCTTAATTCATCATTCATTTGCTCGGGTGTTAGGTCATTCTCATCCCACTCTTGCACCCCACAATGCTCTTTACAGTCACTACATATGTCTGTATAGATTATATCAGCACCACAGCAGTCACTGACTGCCTCTAGCTCCTCTTCTTCATATGTAATCATTTTATACTCCTATTATCGTTTTCCCTATACTCTCTGAGTAATTTTGCGTGGAATCTAATCTCTTGAATCAGTTCCTCGTGGTCGTAATCAGTATATGCATTGGCATTATCAAATACCTCTATATAAATCTCTTTTAATTGTAGTTCAGTTTTATTCATTGTATTTTCTCCTTTTATTTTAATCCAGTAAAATCATATAGGCTTTAGGGTGATTTTCTCTGAACCAATCTAAACCTTTTGAGTGTATATCCCATAAACCTAGTGCTTCAGCACCCATAAGGGTATCATACACTGCCAATGCTTCAGGGTCAAGCATAATACTGTCACCTCCAAATCTATTTTCTACCCTTTGTGGCTCTTTATCCATAATTGTCACTTCAAATGGTAGTTTTGTTGTTTTAGTTTTATTCTTTGTCATTTTATTTTATCCTTGTTAACTTTGTTAACTGTTGTTGTTGTTTTAATTTTATTATACTAGCATAACAATGTTATGTCAAATAGTTACTAGATTAAATTTATTTATTTTGCCTTTAGTACCGTGCACTGGCACCACTATAGATTTTCCCTGTGCCTTATGTGCTCCATCGCATAGCATACAGTCTCTACACTGCACACCAGTGGCAATATTCGGACAGTCAATCTCTTTTGTGCTCTTATTCTCAAGCTCTCCAGTCTTTTGCACTCTAAAAGTACGCCAGCCGTAAGCGTGTGCCTGTAGTACGTCACTTTCAGTGTCACAGCTAGCCATAAAATAATCTTTATAATCGTCATTCTGTAGTAGGTGCCATTGGTGGGTATAACCTGTATAACCTTTTGAATGTTTAGCTATAAAATCAACTAGGTATAGAGGCAATAATACAGGCTCGCCATAGGCTCCAAATCTTACAGCCTTCCATTTTATAGCCTGTTTTAATACTCTTAAGTCTAGCGGTGTATACCTGCCTGCCTTGTATGCTTTATATACTGCATTAGGTGCCTGTCCTACATTGACATAACAAGTGTTATGCACTCTATGTGTGCAGTCAAAACATACTTTTGAATCCTCGCCTGTAGCTTTAGCCTCCACTGGTGACATATGTTTATTCAGAATCCATATTTGTGACATATCACCAGTTTTAACATTAGCACTGGCAAAAGTTATAATTTGCACTGTGTCTTTTGTTTCATTTAAAATCATACCTTTTATATTTTTCATTTTATTTTATCCTGTTGTTGTTGTTTGTATAGTTGATATTATACAGCCTTAACATTATGTGTCAACTGTATAACAGTGTTATGTGTGATTATTTTTTAGCCTGTGACTTCATATGCTTAAGAAAGTATTGCTGTGTTTCTTTATCCCATTCACTGAATAACTGATCAAAAGCATCTTGATCGAAAGAATCATTATCATATTGAATAGTTAACACTGATTCACTGTCACCTTCTGAATCACTACCGCCTTTCTTTGCTTGTTTCGGCTCTATGACTGGTGTTTGTCCTTTACCTAGTCCTTGCAATGATAAGCCAGTATTAGCTTTTGTCATAGCTCTATTGACTTGCACCTTAAGTGTTGCAGTGTCTTGATTATTATCTTTCAACCAGCACGCTATGGTTATGATTTTCTCATAGCCTTGTTTCCCCTGGTCCACTAGTGCTGTGATTCTAGACTGTGCACTGCCACCTAGTTTATTGACCATTAGATATATAGCTATAATCTCTCTTTCTGGTCCTTGTAGTCCGCTTTGATTATCTAGCTTGTTGTATAGGTCTAGGTCGATTAAATCCATAGGTAGTTGCGTTGTATTTGTAGTCTTTGCTTTTGTCTTTGTTGTTTTCATAGTATTTTCTCTTATGTAGTTTAATAGTGACACTGTTGTATTTATACTACACTGGTGTGCCTTTCCCTGTGTATGCCTGTATTATATCAAAGTGCTACCAGTGTGTCAACACTTTGTGTGACTTTATTTTATCCCTGGCAGTACATACGCACGGTGTACGTATAACCTTGTTATGTGGTATCACTATATATTTTCTGTGTGTCACCTGTGTGCTCTATGGTGTGAATCACTAGCATTCCCCTTTGTATTCTGTCCTGTGTGTCACCTGTGTGTCACCTGTGTGTTACCTGCCTTTTGAGTCCTGCAGTGCCACCAGGGGGACCCAGAGACCCCACGCACACTCCCGTGTGTAGCTCAAGTACAGATGGGAGGGACTTTGGGGGTATTAAGTTATTTAATAGATACACTGCATATAGTGCCTGGTGCGGGAAGGGACACTAGATGTAGTAGGGTATAACTTTATTTCACCTTAGCTATTGACTTTAGAGGGAAAGTATGGTATAATATTAGTATAGTAGTTCTTAAAGTTTACTACTAAAGATTCACCTGAAGAGCCTAACACTCAGACAACTCTTTAATCATCACCATTATGGTAATAGTAAAGTTTCATACCTAAAGTAATAAACTAAAGTGATAATCATTATAGTTATCAACGAAAGTAAAAACCTTAAGTAGGAACTTTATTTAACATTTATGTTCAATGTTAAGTTATCTAAGATTAGTCTTAAGTTAGGTTCTATTTTAGAACAGCACTAAGGATTAGTCTATGAGACCAGATGACAAAAGAAGGAATAATAAAGGGAACCCTAATATGGTTAAGGGTAAGTCTCTAAATCCTAATGGAAGACCTAAGGGTAGTGTCAATAAATATACTGCCTTAAGTAGAGAGTTAATGTCTACTAAGGGACCAGAGATTGTAGAGAAGGTCATAGAGATGGCTTTAGAAGGAGACCGTACTTGTCTTAAGATGTGTATGGATAGAATCTTACCTACAACTAAAGCAGTAGAGTTAAGGTCTTCTGAAGGTAATGGTCAGGTAGTCATCAACATAGGTGGTCTTGAAGCTAAGGTTATAGAAGCAGAAGAAGTAGCACCACTAGAGTATGCAGAAGGTGTCATCATTGAGGATACTCAGTTAGATGAGAAGGTAGTGAACATAGGTGGCTGAGCTAGATGTTAAACTACACCCTGCACAGCTAGAGATATTTAACTCTACAGCTAGATTTAAAGTAGTATCAGCAGGAAGAAGATTTGGTAAGTCCAGGCTAGCAGCTTGGATACTAATCATTAAGGCACTACAGTCTGAAGAGAAGGATGTATTCTACATTGGTCCTACCTTCCAACAGGCTAAAGATATTATGTGGGGTATGCTCAAGGAATTACTATTAGGTACTGACTTGATAGCTACCACACACGAGAATACAGCTACTATGACATTAGTCAACGGTAGGAAGATTAGTCTCAAAGGTTCAGATAGACCAGATACTCTAAGGGGTGTGGGTCTAGCTTATGTAGTTCTAGATGAGTATGCCTCTATGAAAGTAGAAGTGTGGGAACAAATCATCAGACCTACACTAGCAGATGTAAAAGGTGGTGCTATGTTTATTGGTACTCCAGCAGGTAAGAACCACTTCTATGAGTTGTGGTTAGATGCTAATAAAGAAGAGAATGAAGACTGGGAAGCATTCCAATATAACTCTACAGACAATCCTTTGATTGACCCTGAAGAGATTAAGACTGCTAAGAATACTATGTCTACCCAAGCCTTCAGGCAGGAGTTCGAGGCTAGCTTTGTGTCATTTACTGGTGGTATCTTTAAGTCAGAATGGATTATTACTGATGATGAAGAACCTGAAGATGGTAACTTCGTTATGGCAGTTGACCCAGCAGGTTATGAAAATGTGGAGAAGGAACGTGGTATTAAAGGCTCTAAGCTCGATGAAACAGCAATTGCTATCGTTAAAATCGATGGTGACCATTGGTGGGTTAAATCTATACTTCACGGTCGTTGGTCCATTAAAGAGACCGCTAAGAAGATTTTATCGTCAGCTATTGACAATGAAGTCACGACTGTAGGTATTGAGGCAGGAGCACTTAAGAATGCTATATTACCTTATCTAGAAGATGAGATGAGAGTACAAGGTAGATGGGTACCTATTACTGATGTAACTCACGGTGGTAAGAAGAAAGTAGATAGAATTACCTGGTCCTTACAAGGCAGACTAGAACACGGGAAGATTACATTTAATCCTGACCCTAGATACATTAAGGACTTAGAGACACAGTTGATTGAGTTTCCTACTAAAGGAACTCACGATGACATTATAGATGCTTTGGCTTACATAGACCAGGTGAGTGTTGCAGATTATATGCACACTATTGAATTAGATGAAGATTGGGAACCATATGATGACGTATCAGGATACTAGTAATTTATGAACTACAATAACGATAATGATTACCAAGCACTAGCAGGATGGCTGACTACAAGATTAACAGCCTGGAGACAACATAGAGATAATAACTACTTAACTAAGTGGGATGAATATTATCGTCTATGGCGTGGTATATGGTCTTATGAAGATAAGTCTCGTGAGTCTGAGAAGTCTAGATTAATCTCCCCTGCCTTACAACAAGCAGTAGAGTCTTCTGTCGCAGAGATTGAAGAGGCTACATTTGGTAGAGGTAAATGGTTTGATCTTAAGGATGACTATCTAGATCAGAATAAAGAAGAAGCAGAGAAGATACGTAACCTACTACAGGAAGACTTAGAAGGTGCAGGAGTTAAGGATGCTTTATGTGAAGTATTCCTTAATGGTGCTATATATGGTACAGGCATTGGTAAGATCATTACTGAAGAGAAGGTAGTACGCAAGCCAGCTGAAGTTCCTGTAGAAGGAACACTAACTACATCAAGAGAAGTACAAGAAGAGATGACAGTAGAGGTACGTGTTGAAGCTATCTCTCCTAAGGAATTCTTAATTGACCCTAGTGCTGAATCAGTAGATGAAGCCTTAGGCGTAGCTCACGAGGTATATAAGCCTAGATACGTTCTATCTGAAGGGATGACTAAGGGTGTCTATAGAAACGTTGATATTGAAGGTGATGTTAATGTCGTACAGGTAGGCTTTGATCCTGAGTATTTAAACAGAGATGCTTCAGACCAGATTAAGATTACTGAGTATTGGGGTAAGGTACCTAAGAAATTCTTAAACAAGAAAGAAGCTAATGATGACTTCGAGTATGATGAAGATGAACTAGTTGAAGCTGTAGTTACTATAGCTAATGACCAGTATGTCTTACGTGCTGAAGAGAATCCATTTATGATGGAAGATAGACCTTTCATTACTTATCAACACGACCTAGTACCTAGTAAGTTCTGGGGACGTGGTATCTGTGAGAAAGGTTATAATCCTCAGAAAGCATTAGATGCTGAGATGAGAGCACGTATTGATAACTTAGCTCTAACTACTACACCGATGATGGCAGCAGATGCTACTCGTCTACCTAGAGGTTTGAAGCTAGAGGTTAGACCTGGTAAGACTATTCTTACTAATGGTGACCCTAGACAGGCTATTATGCCTCTAACTCTAGGTTCTCCTAATCCTAATAATGATGCACAAGTAGCATTACTACAGAATATGATTCAGATGGGCACTGGCTCTACAGATGCAGGTTCACCAGACAGAGCTACTTCTAGTGGTATGTCTATGATGCAATCAGCAGCTATTAAGAGACAGAAGCGTACGCTGATGAACTTCCAGAACACATTCTTAATCCCTATGATTAATAAGACTATGTGGCGTAAGATACAGTTTGATGTAGAGAGATACCCAGTTAGTGATTATAAGTTTGTACCTTATTCTACTATGGGTATTATGGCTAAAGAACTAGAGATGCAACAGATGGTCTCTATGCTACAGTCTGTACCTAAGGACTCTCCAGCATTCAATGTATTACTTCTTGCTGTCTTCCAGAACTCTAGTATGCACAATAGAGATCAGGTAGTCAAATCATTAATGCAAGGTATGGAGCCTAATCCACAGCAACAGCAGATGCAACAGATGCATATGCAATTAGAGATGAAGCAGAAGGAAGCTGATATTCAGAAGACTCTAGCTGAAGCTCAAGATGAACAAGCGAGTGCTATGAGTAGAACTGCAGACGCAGGTATCAAGCAACCTAATCAATTAGATGTGCAAGAGAGATTAGTTAAGTTACAGAAAGAATTAGCTTCAATCGATAAGATGAAAGCAGATACAGATAATGTAGCTAGTGACACATATAGAAAGATTCCAGAGATGGAGCACCTTCAGTCGGAGACAATGCTAAACTATGCAAATGCACAAAGAACACAATACGGAAACTGAAACCTACTATCAAAATAGGATTCATTTAACAGAACAAGATGGGTGGAGAGACTTAGTTGAAGAACTGAATAATCTCGTAGACATCTACAGTAATTTAGATTCACTAGAATCTGAGAGAGACCTTTGGTACGCTAAGGGTCAGTTGTCAATCTTAAGACAAGTAATTGGCTTAGAGGAAGCAACTAAAGTAGCGATGGAACAATTAGACCTTTAAGGCCTGACCCCGTCATTTATAACTTCATAATCCTTAACAGGACGGAGACCTAAGATATGAGTAATATAGTAGTGGATGCACCAGCACCCGAAGCAGTAGTAACAGAGCCAACAACAAACGTAACAGTAGAAGATATTCAAGGAGCAGCAGAGGCAATGAATAATGCCGAACCTGTAACTGAGGAATATCAAGTCCCTGATAAGTTTGCTGGTAAGAGTACAGAAGAAATCATCGGTAGTTATCAGAACCTCGAAAAGGAAATGGGACGTAAGTCTCAGGAAGTTGGAGAGTTAAGAAAGTTATCAGATAGTTTCCTTCAAGCGGAGGTAGCACGACAGCACAATCCACAAGATAATTCCTCGGTAACACAAGAGGACCAAGGTGTAGACTTTTTCGAAGACCCCAACGCAGCGGTAAATCAAGCGATTGAGAATCACCCTAAGTTCCAAGAGTTCCAAGAGTTCCAAGCACAGCAGGTTCAAACTGCAGCTAAGGCACACTTAGAACAGACCCACCCAGACTTTGGTGACGTAGTACAAGATGCTAAGTTCCAAGACTGGATAAAAGGTTCACCTATTCGTATGCAACTGTTTCAAGCAGCGGATTCTTATAACTATGATGCAGCTAATGAGCTACTTAGTAACTGGAAAGACCGTTCTATGGTCTCAAAGACACAGGAAGTAACTCAACAGCAGACAGCAGAGCGAGAGTCTAAACTTAAAGCAGCCACTACAGAATCAAGGTCAGCCAGTGGTTCAACAAGTGGAGGAAAGTCGTTCAGAAGAGCAGACTTAATTCGCTTGAAAATGGAAAACCCTGACAAATATGATTCACTTCAAAGTGAAATCTTTGCAGCTTATGCAGATGGAAGGGTAACTTAATGCTATTAATCTAAAGGAGAATATAAAATGGCAAATATGACAGTAACAACGGCAGCTAACTTCATCCCAGAAATCTGGTCTGATGAGGTAATCGCTACTTATAAAGGTAACTTAGTTGCCGCAAACCTAGTACGTAACTTAAGCCACGCAGGTAAGAAAGGTGATACAATTCACATTCCTACTCCAGGCCGTAACGCAGCTAATGCCAAAGTTAAAGATACAGAAGTAACTTACAACACAGATACTGCAGGTATCAAAGACATCGTAATTGACCAGCACTTTGAATGGACAACTCGTATTGAAGACATCGCTGATTTACAAGCGATGAACTCTATGCGTAAGTTCTACACTGATGATGCTGGTTATGCTCTAGCTCAGAATGTTGATTCTAAAATCATCACTGACTTAGATGGTGCCTCTGCACTAACTGGTGGTAACTCAGTAATCACTGGTGTAACTAACTGGGATACTTCATTACTTGCGGCTATCGAAGTATTGAACGATGGTAATACTCCAGTAGATGGTCGTGCGTTAATCGTGACTCCATCTTGTATGACTGCACTAATGTCTACTGACCGCTTCACGGAGCAACAGTTCATTGGTGATGGTAATGCAATCAAGACTGGTAAGATTGGTTCTATCTACGGTGTACCTGTATATATGTCTACGCAAGTGGGCACAGGTGCAACAGAGAAGGCTTTCTTATTCCAGAAGGATGCACACGTATTGGCTACACAACAGTCTATCCGTACGCAGACTCAGTACAAGCAAGAGTTCTTAGCTGACCTATTCACTGCTGATACAGTATATGGTTCTAAGGTTGTTCGTCCTGGTTCAATCCAAGAATTAACTTCGTAGTAAGTTGATTTAACTCTAGCCCTTCTTAAGTGAGGGGCTTTTGTTAAGTTTACTTTAAGGAGGTGATTCATAATGAAGTTATCTAAAAAGAAAAGATTAGCACTAGCGGTTAAAGCTATGAGAAGGAGAATGAACTAATGTCGATTGATAGAGGTCACGGAATTGCAACATCATCAGTCTTAGCAGATAGCTATGACTTAGATGGAATTATCGCTAAGTATGAGCAGTTTGCAGATACTTACTTAGGACACAAGGCAGTAGAGCCAACTACAGATGATGATGGTGATGCCCTTATCGTAGGCGCTCTATACTTCAATACTGTAGATAATGAGCTTAGAGTATATGATGGTACTGATTGGCAGGCTGTATATGCTGGTGCGCTTAAGGTAAATAACTTTACTGGTGATGGTACTACTGTAGCATTTACTATGTCTACTGCTCCTAATAATGAGAATAGTACACAGGTATATATCGATGGTGTATATCAACAGAAGGATACTTACACTACCGTAGGTGCTGTTCTTACATTCTCTGAAGCTCCTCCAACAAGTGCTGGTATCGAAGTAATGATTATCTCTTCTTTTGAGGTAAGCACTGCAGATGCTCAAAACGTAACTTACAATCAAGGCGGTACAGGTGCTTCTAGTAGAACAGTAGAGAACAAGCTACAAGAGTCAGTATCAGTTAAAGACTTTGGTGCTGTAGGTGATGGTGTTACAGATGATACTGCTGCTATTCAGGCTGCTTTGGATACAGGAGCTACTGTTTATATCCCAGATGGAAATTACCTATGCTCTAACTTGTCCATAACCACTAATCAACAGGCTTTATCTACGGTGTATGCCACATTGACTAAAAATGCTAATGGTCCTTTATTGTCAGTTACTGCAGACGATGTAACCATTCAAAATGTTAGGTTTTACGGTGTAGGTACTACATATACAGGTGATAATATAAGCGCAACAGGCGATAGATTCACATTGGATATGTGTGGTTCAAGAGATGCTGCGGGTAGGGCGTTAAAATCCACAGGTAATAGATTGGTTGTTACAGGCACAAACGATTTATTCCACACTCTTGATGCCACAGCTACAGGCTATGATATTGAAGTTGGTGTATCAGGGACAGCTACACTATATCACCATTTAAATGACGTGTACTCCTCTCAAAGTACGGGAGGCATCCTTTTGATAGATACAGGTTCTGCTTCTATTATCGGGGGTCAGTTTGGAAAACTGTCTATAACTAGTGGAACTTCGCCTGCTGGTGTCAATGGTGGAAAAACGATTGGTGCTAGAATATTAGGCGCTGTATCAGTTAGTTTATCAAGCGCTATGTTTGTAGCGAACCAGTTTGGTGCGAGTGCTAATATAACCTTTGAAAGTGGTACTAGTCAATGTTCTTTGGATATTTCTAATTCAGTGAGCGGTGTTATTGTTAATAATGGTAATGCTAATAACACGATTGTAAGAGAGTCATCTACTGGGTCAAGGAACATTATCAAATATGGAGATGATACATCTAACGCAACTCTCACTATAACTCCTGATAGTGGAGGCGAAATTGAAGTCGCTGGAAACTTTTTTATACCTAATAATAAAGCCATCAAAGGATATAAAAATGATGGAACAACTGCACTAACACTACTATCTATATCAAGCGGTAATGATATTCGTTTGGGTGCTAACAGCGGTGCGAGCGACTATACTTCAGTAGTTAGTGGTGGTGGTGGCGTTTACTTTAGTGTTTCAGGCTCTTCTATCGTTCAGGTTGCTTCAGGGTCTATGCGACCACAAGTGGACGGTGCTACAAATCTTGGTACTTCGAGTCAAAGATGGGCTACAGTCTATGCTACAACAGGCACTATCAATACCTCAGATGCTAATGAGAAACAACAGGTAGAGGATTTATCAGATGCTGAGAATACTGTAGCTTCAGCATTAAAGGGAATGATTAAAAAGTTTAAGTTTAATGATGCTGTAGAAGCTAAAGGTGCTGGTGCGAGGATTCACGTAGGTATTATTGCTCAAGACGTACAACAAGCATTTGTAGATGCTGGACTTAACCCTAACGATTATGGTGTATTTTGTTCAGATACTTGGTGGGTAGATTCAGAAGGCACTATCTATGATGAAGCTGAAGAAGGCAGGACAGAAAAGACAAGATTAGGTGTACGCTACGAAGAGCTATTTGCCTTCATTATTTCAGCATTATAGGAGAATAGAATGTATAACAACGGAAACTCAAGTAAGAACGTAACAGGATCATCAGTAGTTGATGGCACTTTAGAGAACGCAGACTACGCAGATGACGGCATATCAGGTGATAAGATTGATGCTGGTATTATTTCAAACTTTCAATCTACTGGTATTGATGACAATGCTACGAGTACAGCTATTACTATTGATGCTAGTGAGAATGTAGGTATTGGTAATGCTAGCCCTTCTTACGATTTAGATATTTCAGCGGCTTCAGGCAATGTTGAACAAAGACTTTATCGTGCTGCCAATGTAAAGTCATCCACACACTATCAAAATAGTGTCCAACATTGGGAAGTTGGTAACTCCGTCAATGTAAATAATACCTTTGGTATTAAAGATGTAACTGCTAGTCGAGCGGTACTTAACATTACTGGTAGTAGAGTATTAATAGGCTGTACAGCAAACCCGAGTGCTTCCGTACCTGGTATAGGAATGAGTGGTTCAAACAATGGTCAAATGTCCTCTGCTGATACTACTGGTCCTTACAACCATATGCTTTACTACAATGCAAACGGTCTAATTGGTAACATTAATACCAGTGGTTCTACTACATCATTTGTGACATCATCAGACTACAGATTAAAAGAAAACGTAGTTCCGATGGCTGGTTCTATCGACAGATTAAAGGCATTGAAACCAAGTAGATTTAACTTCATCAAAGACCCATTGAAAACAGTTGATGGTTTCCTTGCACACGAAGCTGGTGCAGTAGTTCCAGAATGTTCGTTCGGTGAGAAAGACGGTATGATGGATGAGGAGTATGAGGTGACACCTGCTGTAATGGATGGTGATACTGTCGTAACTGAAGCTGTTATGGGTACTCGTAGCGTTCCAGACTATCAAGGAATCGACCAGGCTAAACTTGTACCACTATTAGTAGCCTCGTTACAAGAAGCAATAGCAAGAATTGAAACATTGGAGAATAACTAATGGCTTTAACTAAAGTACACACAAGAATGATTGAAGGGGATTCTGTTTCTGTAAAAGATTATGGGGCAACAGGTGATGGTGTAACAGATGATGTTGTAGCTATTCAAGCAGCTATGGACAGTGGTGCTTCTGATATTTATTTTCCAAACGGAACATATCTAGTAAGTACGCCTTTATATGCTAAATCAGCACATACTCAAAACCTTACGATTCGAGGCGAGGGCAGGACCAATACCTATATCGCCCCAATGGCAGTTGATATATCAGATGCTACAGTAAATATTAATGCTATCTTTATTAATCAACATAACAACGGTAAACTATCGTTCTCTAACATTCGTTTCTGGAGTGGTGTTGGTTTTACTGGCAATGCTATTTATGCTAAAGAAGGTGGTGGTGATGATGGTAGTTGTCAAGCAGTGTTTTCTGGCTCTATTCAAGATTGCTGGTTTAGTCTTGCTAATACAAACGGTGGTTATTTCAAGGGCGCATTGAACAATTACTTTGTTACCAATAATGTCTTTGAAGGTGCTAAGTCTTGTTTTATTCTTAAAGGTATCGGTAATGCTGATATTCACTTTAAGAGCAATACAGTGTATAACTGTTATGACCAATTCATTGACGCTTCACAAGACACTAACGCAAAGAACCACATAACTATAGCTGGTATTCACCAATATGGCACATTTAGAGGCTCATTGATTAAAGCAGATAATGCAAATCAGTGGAATATATCAGATATTAATGTGCAAGCAGATAATGCTTCTGCAACCGATATTGGTTTATTTGATTTCAAAGACTCAGACCACATTAATGTTAATAACTTTATTATAAAAAGCGCTAGTAGTGGAACTATTGCCAATGCGATTATATTAGAAGGTACGACTGCTAAATTCTCTAATGGGTTTATTTCAGGTGCTGCGGAGGGTATTCAGTTAAAAGGTACAGCTATAGTAAATCTTACTTTTAGTTCGGTAACTATTAAAGATTCTACAACACACGCTTTCTGTAACCACGAAGATTTAACAGCTGGTGATATATATATTAATAACTGTGATTGGTCAAATTCAGAAGGAAGCTCGTATGTAGATACTGTGGCAGGGGCATATAATTTAACTATTAATAATAGTAGATTCTTAAACGCTGGTTATCCTAGTGGGAGTGCTGGAAACAGAACATTAGCATTATCTACATCAGGTAATGTTAATTTATACAACTGTGAGATAGGTAGAGACGATGCCACAGCAGCAGCATCATATTATATAAACGCCAATGGCTCAGGTGACTTAGTATTAACAAATTGTAGATACACAAGTATGGCAGCACCAATAGGGAACACTTTGGGTACACAAGATGTTTTATACGCAGGTGGTATTGGAGAGCTATACAGACAATATTACGCTACAGCCGCACCAACATCAGGAACTTGGAACAAGGGCGATTCAGTAATGAACGGAAACCCTTCCGCAGGTGGTACAGCTGGGTGGATTTGCGTAACAGCAGGAACACCAGGAACTTGGAAAACATTCGGAACAATTTCAGCATAACAGGAGTAACAAATGAAGGCTTTCAAACAAAAAATAGGCGCACACACAAGAGGGACTAAGTAATGAACGAGATTTTAATAAGAAGAGATGACTACCGCTCACCTACAGGTGCTATCAATGCATCAGATACATACTATGCAGGTGAACTAGCGGCTACAACTAATCAATCAGTAACAGTTCCTACAGGAGCAGGTGTAGTAGTCTTCAGTGCTAACGGTGACTTCTATGTACGTTATGATGGTAGTGCAGCAGTAGTACCTACAGGTGCAATCAATGCAGACACAGTGGATTTAAACCCAGGGACTAGAACTCTATCAGGTGTGACAGCATTGAACATCATTGCACCAGCGACCACTAAGATTACTCTAGCTTTCTACAAGTAATTGTGGAACAAAGATTAGACAGACTAGAGCAGGCATCAGCCCGTCACGATGAGCAGATAGCTAAGCTATTCGCACAGATGGGTGATATGAATGTACACCTAACTGCTATTCAGGATACCCTCAATCAGATAAAGTATATTGCAGTCGGTATGATTGTGTACTTCACTCTACAAGAGTTTGGATTCTTTGCTGCCTTTAAGGTGGCTAGTAAAGGAGTTGCTTAGTGATACGATTAGGAGGCACAAATGATACGATTAACAACACTATTCATATCACTGATGTTACTGACTAGCTGTGCTTCCTTAGACCTACGAAACCTAGGTAAAACAACCGTCTCTACAGGGACAGCTTATCTATTAGGTGGTCCTATTGCTGGAGTTACTGTTGGTCTTACTGCTATGGCATATGATGAACTAGTGCCTGACAGTCCTGAGGTTGCCGATATAGAGACGAAAGAACAAGCAGTGGCATACGTAGCAGAGGCGTGGAGTAAAGACATCTTATATGGCTTCCTAGCATTTCTACTAATCACTAACATTGTAGTACCTTGGCTCACTAGAAGACAAGGGTACGCTAAAGCTAAAAATAAATACAAGTCTACTGTTGACAACAATCAAGTTGGCACTTGACAAATAGAGACAAATGTGGTATAATATATACATATAGGAAGGATTATAGATGACGTATAGAGAGATTATTAATTCAGTCTTAAGAAGACTAAGAGAAGACACTATCCCTGCCGACTGGTCAGGAGACTTGTATGATTCAAATACTGTTACTGATTACCAAAAGTTAATCGGTGAGTTGGTTAATGATACTAAGAAGAATGTAGAGTCTTATCATAGCTGGAATGCTCTTAGAGAGTCTTTCAATGTTACGACTAAGAGTGGTAATATGCAGTACACTTTAGGTGATGCCTTACGTGGTGCTGGTGTTTCCTTCACAGTCTTAGATGTAATCAATCAGACCACAGGTACTGTCTTAAAGCAAGTGCCTAATGAGTGGATGAATCAACAAGTATTCCCTCTATCTTCTATCGCTTCAGGTGAGCCTACTAGTTATGCCTTCAATGGTATCTCACAAGCAAGCTCTTCGAGAGAACCTGATTTCAATATTGACTTCTATCCTGTACCTGATGCTACTCAAGTTATCTCAGTGAATGTGGTAGGCGCACAGACAGAATTAAAAGAAGCATCACAAGTATTAAGAGTTCCTTCTCAGCCTGTTGTATTAGGTGCTTGGGCTAGAGCTGTAGCTGAACGTGGTGAAGATGGTGGTACTATTTCTAGTGCTATCTCTGCTGAAGCTAGAGATTCCCTGAGCCTTGCAGTTCAATTAGATGCTGGTAATATGGAGTATGAAAGAGATTGGGTGGTAACCTAGATGCTTAACGCACAGACAATTGGCTCAGTAGCATTAGATACCATCGGTATCAATGGTCTAGATACACAGACTACAGCTACTGCTCTAGATAATACTTGGTTCACTAAAGCTGATAATATTACTTATACAGCTGGTGGTAAGGTTACTTTCCGTAAGGGTCTAAAACAAGGCACGCTGAGTGCAGGTGCTAAAGTAGGCTCTATCGCTGAATATAAAGATGTTAACTCTACTCGACAGTATGTAAGTTACTCAGGCACTATCGCTGAGTTAGATTTAACTGATAGAGATAATGCTTTCATTAATACCTATGCCCCAGCAGGAGTCACTACTTCAGATTGGCAGTGGCAGAACTTTAATAATAAGTTACTAGGAGTACAGGATGGAGGCATTAAGCCTATCATCTTTGATGGTACTGATTGGGAATACTTAGAAAATGTGGTGGATACTACAGCTACAGGAACTACAGTTAATGCTGGTTCTTTTGTTGTAGGTACTAGATATGAAATTAAGACAGTAGGTACTACAGACTTCACTTTGATTGGTGCTGCTAGTAATACAGTAGGCTTATGCTTTACTGCTACTGGCTCTGGCACTGGCTCTGGTGATGCTTGGGAAGGTGGTGTATTCCCTGAAGGTCTCACTACCTTTGACCCTAGCTGTGCATTAGGCTACTATGGTAGACTATGGGTAGGTGGCATTACAGAAGAGAATGATATTGTTCACTACTCAGCACTCTTAGATGAGTCTCAGTGGTGGCACTCTACTTCAACTACAGATGCTGGTTATATTGATTTAAAGACAGTATGGGGTAAAGACGAGATTGTAGCTATCTATCCTTTCGGTGGTAAGTTAGTTATCTTCGGTAGAGAGAACATCATCCTATATAACACAGCTTCTAACACAGCCTTAATGGCTTTAGATGAAGTGGTTGAAGGTATTGGGTGTGTCTCAAGAGACTCTATTCAAGTAGTTGCTGATGATATTATATTCTTATCGGACACTGGCTTACGTTCATTAACTAGAACAGCTACCTTTGATAAGCTACCTCTAAAGGAATTATCTCCTACTATTAAAGATGAGTTAATCTCTAACATTAAAGATAGTACGAATGTTAAGTCTACTTATATGTTTGATGAAGGGTTATACCTATTATCATTCGTAGATAAGAATGTAACTTATGTGTTTGATTTAACATACACTTCTACTAAAGAGAGTCCTGTGCTCACAGAGTCACCTAGAGTTACTAAGTGGCACTGGGCTGATGACAGACACCCAGCTTCTATGTCTTATACTGCAGAGTATGGCTTATTAGTAGGACAACAGTCAGGTAGAGTAGCTACTTATGAAGGTTACTGGGATGTAGATTACTCAGGTTCTGCAGTACATACTTATAATCCTTATACAGGTAGTCTATCTACAGTATGGATTGACTTAGGTCAGGGTGTTCAAGCTTCTATTCTTAAGAGATTAATCTTAGTAGTATCAGGAGGTCAAGGCACTGATGTAGGACTTAGAGTATATAAGGACTTTGAACAAGTACCTAATATCTCACCTACATTTAAACTTAACCCTACATTATCAGGAATATCTTATCTGTTTGGAGGAGCTACTTCATTGTTTAGGGATAAAACTCTACCTATTACTGATAAGACTAAGTATGCTCCTATCCACGGATTTAAAGAACACTCTGTACCTCTAGCAGGTGCAGCTAAATACTTAAGATTAGAGATGGATGGAGTGACTCAAGGCTATAAAGCTTCTCTTCAATCATTATCACTATTATATAAACAAGGAAAGATACGATGAGTAATTATACTATTGCAGTAGACTGGGCAGGTAAGGATGCTCTATTAGATACAGACCATAATAAGGTCATTTCAGGTACAGACTTTGATACTGAGTTCACCACAGCTAGAACAGCTATTAACTCTAAGGCAGATGTTAATGGTGATTCAGGTGAGAACTTTGTAGCTAACTTACTGACAGCTACTACAGCTACAGTAGGTGGTGAGGAAGTAGTTACATTAGATACTCCACAGACATTCACTAAGGCACACCCTACAGCCTCTGAAGCTATTACTTTATCTACACCACAGGTTGCTAACCTATTAAATGCTAATGTATTTGATGTTAGTGTACAAGCAGATGATAAGGCTCTTACAGTCTCTAATCAGTCTTCAGGTGTAGAGGTTAGTTTCATCATTAAGAATACAGGAGCTTATGACGTAGCCTTTGGTTCTGAATTTAAGTTTGTAGGTGGTGAGCCTACTATCACTTCAGGTGCTGGTAAGTTTGACCTGATTAGATGTGTCTCAGATGGTACTTATTTATATTGTACTATTACCAAAGACCTAACAACATAAAGGATTAATTATGGGCTTCTTTACAACTGACCCGAGAGTAGTTAATGAGTTTCAAAACCCACCAGCTAACCAACCGTTAGCACAGCCTAATATTGGTGCTGATGAGATGTCTTCTACTACTTCACTACAAGGTAATGACTTAGCTAGACAACTACAAGGTGCTTTGGGTGGCAGCAATACTAATGCTGGCTTCCAAGGCTTCTCTAATAATGGCTTTGGTGGTACTGGGGGTACAGCACAGCCTTATAGTCCTTTCTCTACAGGTACTCCAGACTTAAGTGGTGCCAGTAGTTTTAACTATGGCTCAGGTGGTAATAGTGTTAGTAACCCTTTCAGTGGATTAGGGAGTAGTAACTTCTCTTATGGCTCAGGTGGTAACTTAGGCTATAACTCTAGCTTCTTAGATAACTTTGGTGGTCCTAATACAGGTGCTAGTTCAGACTACTGGGCTGGTAATAGAGCATTTAACTTTGGTGATAAAACAGTAGGACAAACATTAGGATTACCTTCGTGGGCTTCTGATGTCGCTGGTCTATACGGTGCTGCCACAGGTAATTATGATGCTTCTAGAGCCTTGGGCTTATCAGGCAATAGTGCTGTCGACCAGTTAGCTATGGCTTCAGGTAATCCATACTTATCCCTATTAAATGACGATTGGTCTCAACGTGGTATGATGAGTAAAGGCTTACAGCTTGCTGATGTCCCTTATGCTAGTGGTGTTATGGGCTTAATGGATTATGGACAAGGTGTCACCAACTATGGCTCATTAGGTAGCACTCTTGGTGGTATGTTAGGTGGTCCTTTAGGTGCTTGGGCTGGTGGTTACCTAGGTAACTACTTTGGTGGTAAGGATTATAACGAGAACTGGACTGGACCTTCAGATGTATGGGCAGAAGCTAATGGTTACAAACAAGGCACTGAGATGTATGACCAAGCAGTAGATAACTATAGAAAGAGAGAGGCACAAGGTACGCTTACAGATAATCAGAAGCAGTATAAACAAGATTGGATGGACCAACAGGTAATAAACCAGACACTAGCAGAGTTTGAAGCTAGAGAACCTGCTACTAGTCTAGAAGATGCTGTCGCTAAAGGTAAAGACTATGGTCAGCCTGGAGATACTTCTTACGTACAAGGCGGTGTTCAGTTTAATAATGAAAACTACAACTGGAATAATGATACCAACTCAGGTACTGATAGCTTTGGTAATGACATAAGTGGTGGTACAGACTTTAGTCCTAGTGACGATAATGCAGGAAGCTCAGACTTCAGCGGTGATGATTTTGGAATTTAAGGAGATATAAAATAATGGCATATGATGAGTGGAATGATAATGATGACTGGGGAGACTTTGAAGGTTACGAGACTCAATACGACCAAGCTGATAGGTGGGAGGACTACTCAGGCTCAAGTGATTGGGATTGGGTATCTGATGTAGGTGATTGGTGGGGTGAGAATAAAGAATGGGTAGCACCATTAGTTAAATCAGGCTACGGTGCTTATAGAGCAGATAAAGCAGGTGATGAGTATAGAGCTCAACAACAGCCTCTTCAAGATTATTATAATAAGATGTTACCTCGTTTTGAGGAATACTATGACCCTGCTAATGTAAAGGCAGGTATCGGTAAAGAGTTCGGTAGACGTTCAGGTATGTTATCTGATATCTGGAGAGAAGCAGACCAGCCTAGAGAGGCAGCTTATGTGAGCAGAGGTATGGATAGGTCTTCTACTGCCGCTAGAGAACGTGCAGCTAGTGATGTTCGTAGAAGTAAGTATCTTATGGAGAATGTATTACCTGAGTCTGAACAAGCATACTATGCAGCACCTACACAGATGATGGCACAGATGAAAGGAACTACAGGTATGATGGGTGCACAACCTAATATGCAGCAGATGTATCAATCATCACAGAAGAATCCTTATCAGGATGCACTAGATAGATACTTAGTGTCTGTACTTTAAACGGAGAATATAGATATGCCACAAGGAATGTTTCAAACAGGACCATCATTAGAGACTATCACAGCGGAGGCTCAAGTACCTGAGTTTCTTAAGTATCGTCAGATGGCAGCTCGAGGAGCGCAAGAACTAGGTGATGCTACAGCACCCTGGATTAAAGAGAATCTAGGTTATGAATCTCCACAGCGTAAGATGAAAGCTATTGCAGCTAATACAGACTTAAGTGACGGTAAGGCAGTACAGAAGACTTTCAATGCTCTTATGCAGATGAATCCTCGTTCAGCACAACAATGGTTACAGAGTGTTAAGCCTGTAATCAACCAACATATTGAACAACAGAAGATGGCTGTTACTTTAAGAGGTAAAGCTAAAGACAGACGTATCGTAGTACAGAATGGTATTCAATATTATGTAGATACAGGTGAGAGAGTATTACCAAGAGCACCAGGTAAACAAGATAAAACACCTGCTCCTGTTAAGCATATTAATAAGTTTGTGGCTGCAGGGATTAAGGCTGAAATTGATGATGTCTTTGGCGGTAGCTGGAGTAATTGGTTTGGTACAGCTCTTCCTGGTAGTATGACAGAAGAAAGCTTAATTGATTTTATTCATCGCTATACAGAATTAAATCCAGGGGAAACTACACACTCAGTTATGAATAAGATTGTAGAATTTCAGACTTCAAAAGGCACGACTGGATTAGATGCTACAAAACCTATTACTGCTTCAACTCCTGGAGGACAAACAACACCGCCTTCTTCTAGTAATCCTTTCAACGTACCAGCACAGCCTAAATAAATATGTCACAAACAGTATATCTAGATAAAGGACAGCCTATTCGAGTAAGTGATGAAATTGCTGATATGACTCCAGAAGAAGTTCAGGAGGAGATGGCTCGTCTTGCAGCGGAGGCTGATGCTGCTGTAGTGAGACAAGACTATTCTGTCCCTAATTATAATACCTTACTCCCAGGAGAAATAGCAGGAGAGCTACAGGAAGTGGAAGCAGGGAACAGAGATTATCTCCCTGATGCTAAATTAGCTGAGTTAAATGATAACTTTAATTCAGATGCACTCTATCAGAGTAACTTAGATACTGAGTACGATAAATACCTAGCAGGTAGAGATAAAGCTATTGCAGAACAAGATGCAGCTAAGCTACAAGAGTGGGATAATTATTATTCCGCCTTTAAGAATAGAAGAGATACTTTCTCTAAGTTTAATGAGTGTAGTATATATAATAAGTGTGACGAAGGTAATGAAGATTATTATGACATAGCTAAGAATACTACTGCTGACTGGAAGTACACAGACCAAGTACATAATGTAGACTTACTTAAGTCCCTGCGTAGAACTTATGGTAACTATAAGAAGTTCGGTAAAGAAGCAGGGAAACCTCTTAGTGATAAAGAGTTAGTCGATATGATGATGGCTGACCAGGCATTCTCTAATGTCAACTTAACTAAGTTAGGTCTTGATGCTGCATCTATGATGAGTATGACTGACCAACAAAAGAAAGACTTTGCTCTACAGTTTATGACTTATGAGAAGATTGCTGCCACAGGTGAAGGAAGTAGAGATGGGTGGTCTCAAACCGCAGATGTTGCCAGTGGTTTAATCACTGACCCTGCTAACTGGGGTGTCTTAGCTACATTTGGTGTTACGTTGCTCCCTAAAGAAGCTGTCAGACAAGGGACAAAACAAGGGATTAAACATTATATCAATAAGTTCCTAGCTTCTAACATCACTAGGACTGGTTCTATTACTGGTACTTACACAGGATTGGATAATCTAGCTCGTCAGTCCATTAAGATTCAGGCTAATGTACAAGATGACTTAGATTGGGGGCAGTTTGCCCTAGCTACAGGTATGGGTACTGCTTTAGGTGGCACTATGGGTGCATTAATTGGTGGTATAAGCACTAAATTTAATGACCTAGCTACTAAGTATATGATTAAGAATAAGATTGGTGATAGGGAATTCCTACAGACAATCAGAGATAATGTCAATGATGAGAAGTCCTTATATAAGTTCCTAAAGAATATAGGCTGGACACGTAAGGAAGCTAAGGAAGAGATTTCAGAGCTACATAAGCAAGGCTTTAAGTATGATGCTGCAGAGAAGAAGTGGGTTAGCTCTAATCAAGAGTATAAGCCACCTGTAGGTGCACGTAATACTGAAGAAGCTAGGCACGGTGAGGATGTCAATAAGAATCTACCTCCTAAACCAGTACAACAGGCAGGACAGAAGCAGTTAGATAAAGATTATATTGATGTAGGTAATATTGACTTACAGATTCCTTTCTCTAGAGCAGGACAGAACTTATTTGATTGGGTCAATAGACTAGGTAACACAGTAGGTCCTAAGGTAGCTAGAACTATCTATGGTTCAGACTCTATCTTAGTACGCTCAGGTCTACGGAGAGAAGCTAAGGCTCTCAACGAGGCTATGGCTGCTACTGATATTAATGTAGCTCGTATGTCTAACACATTGAAAGATATGGCAGCGAAGAATGAACAACAACTAGGCGATTTAAATAAATTAATTAGGGATAGACTACCTAAGAATCCAGAGCAAGTAGGTTTCTTAAAGAAGCTAGATGATATTAAAGATAATCAGATGCGTATGGCTTTCAATAATAAGGTCATCACAGCTGAAGATTATATGAGGTTTAAAGCAGATAAGTCTTATATCCCTCGTGTATGGAATTCACAACACTTGTTGACAGACAAAGGTGCTGTAGAGTTCAGTGAGTTTATGACTAAGCTATGGAAGAAGGACCCTCGTGGTGCTAAGGCAATCATTAAGAATATCACAGGTAAGTCTAAGGAAGATGCAGAGATGATTATCAATAGTCACTTCGCTCCTGGACGTATCCAAGATATGTTCCGTAATAAGATGGATAGGGAGATTGATGTTCATCGTTCATCTCACTTAGAGTTCGATAGGAAGATTGAATTACCTCCTGCTCTAGAACATATGTTAGATAACTTTATGGCTAAGCCTTTAGATAGATGGTCTAAGTTCTTTGAGGATGTAGTCAAACGTAATGAATTCGCTCGTAGGTTTGGTGCTAAAGACCAGTATATCCATAAACGTATTAAGGCTTTAGAGAAACAAGGTAAAGGTAGAGAGGCTGACCACTTAAGAGAGACATACTTCACTACTATGGGGGACCCTAAGTTCTCTAAGACAGTGAAAGAGAAGATGGACAACCCAGTTATTATGAAGGGCATCTCTAAGATTAATGCCTTCCAGAATCTGAAGTTAGGTTTAGCTGCTATTCCCAATGCTACACAGGCATTCGTGAATGGTACAGTTAAGTTGACTAAGTCTCGTGGTCTAGTTAAAGCTCCTTTCTATGCTATGTCTGGCATTATAAGAGCTATAGTTAAGACTAAAGGTGATATGGCTATCATCAATAGAGCTGGTGTACTAGGGGAGATTGACCTAGCACGTATCGCTACTGAGAATATGCCACACTCTAGGATTGTAGAGAGGGAGTTTACTGGAGGTCTTCAGTTCTTAAATGAACCTACTAAGTTCTTAAGAGCAGTAGGCTTCACTGGTGTGGAGGAGATGAACCGTAGGGCTGCAGCTATTATGGCTCACGGTCACGTAGCTACACTACATAATAAACTTAAGACTCTAGTAGCTAAAGGCAAAGGGAATAGTCCTAAAGCTAAGAAGATAGAGAATTCACTTAAGAAGTTAGGCATTTCAGACCCACGTAAGGCTGACTTATCAGGGAGAGACTACTCAGTTAGTGGACATATGTTCAATAAACAAGTTAACTTCTCAGGTGAGTCATTCAACCTACCATCACATTGGCAGACACCTTGGATGAAGTTAATGACTAAGTTCAAATCATTTATGTTCTATCAGGCTAGGTTCTTAAAGAGAGAAGTAGCTGATGAGTTGTTCCATAACCATAACGCTAAACCTTTGATTGCTTATCTAGCAGCCGCAGGTATAGCAGGTAATGCAGCTGAGATGACTAGAGCATTAGCTCAAGGTAAAGAGATTGAGAAGAATAGAGGCGCACTTGAGTTATTGATAGCAGGTATTGGTAATGCAGGGGGAGGAGGTTTATGGTGGGATACGATGAAACAAATGTCTGACCAAGGACCAGCAGGAGCCTTCAATATCTTAGGTCCTACAGCTAGTGATATAGCTAATACGATTCAAGATATAGGGAGTGCAGATTTACATAGGATGATTAAGAGAGCTCTGCCTAACATACCAGGTAAGCATCAGTTAATGGATAGTTTTAAATACTAGCAGGCAATAGTCTGCGACAATTAATTACAACAGGAGTAAGAAGATGGAAGGAATGATGACAGGTAAAGTAGAAGAAGGTTCAAATGCTAATGAACTACCACAGTGTAGATATGAAGGGGATGTTATGATGTGTAAGATGCCAGGTACTACAGAGTTTGTAGCTATGCCTGATGACTGGAATGAGATGTTTAGTCCTGCACCTAAGCTATAAGAGATGGGACTACTAAGTGCCGTAGCGAGGGTAGCCTCTAAGAACCTCTCTAAACTATCTGATGATGGTATGAAGGGTTCTGTGGTATCAGGCGTACCTAACTATATCCCAGGGTATTATGGTCCTACAGAAGCCGCTAAGGAAGCAGGAACAAGTGCTATCCTACAGGAGAAGATAGGGGGTTTTGCTGGTGTGGTAGGGGAAGGTATTAAGAATGCAGCTAAGATGCAGATGCCTTACAATCGTGCAGTCTATAGGGATACTGGTGTCAACCGTCCTCTTATGCAGTCACCTAAGCAAACACCTGCTAATAGGACTATGCAAGAGGAAGTAACTGCTAGGGCTTTAGCTAATAGACACATCTCTGAACAGTCAGGGCGTAAAGGTCCTAATGTTTTAGATGAAGTGTTAGAGAGGTCTGCTTACACAGATTACATACCTATGGAGAAAGGCTTCTATGGTGTAGCTAATAAGTTCAATAAAGGAACAGCTAAACAGAAGATTACTAAAGATGAGTCAGCTAAGTTAGAAGACTATATGGCTAGGGTATGGAATACTAAGACCCTAATGGATAGGTTTAAAGGTAAGCCAGGTGAGAAGTTAGGTTTCAAGAGGAACAATAAGTTTGTCCTTAAGAGACCTCAAGGTACTATCTCAGGGAACCATTGGAATGATATGGTTAACCGTTCAGTCTTCAGTAATGTAGCTAGGGATGTCTTCGGTAAGAAGATGAAAGACCCTAAGTCTGTAGATGAATTAGCTGATAGACTAAAGAAAGTTAAGTGGACTGAGGTGGATAAGAAAGGGGTTAAACATAAGAGAGTAGGTGTCCCTGGTATCGAGAAAGATACTGATGGTGTGTGGTTTAGTTTCTCTAAGGCAGGCTCTGCTATTACCGAGGGAGGTGTTAACTTTAGAGTTAAGATTAAACCTGATGGTAATGGCTTCGGTGTTATGTCTGATGAACATAATTTCTTAGAGGTACTCCCAGGAATGTCTACAGCTCTACCTAATAAAGTACTAGCAGCTACCCCTCCTATGCATTTTAACATCAAGAAGACTAGACCTATGCAGACTGGAGGTGCTAAACCTAAGAGAGGAAGACCTGCTAAGCCTAATAAGTATGTTAATAAGAGTTGGCAAGAGTTTGGTCCTGAAGGTAATCAGAACCTAGATGAATTCCTAAATACTATAAAGCCCTCAGACTCCACCTTAAGAAAGGAGAGGCTGAAGGCTCTAGGTAAAGGTGGTATGTTAGGGTTAGGTGCTAGTGCTTTGTACTCTCACGAATAGTGACTAAGGCATCGTCTATATGTAGGTAGCCTACTTCTTTGTCAATCCACTCGCTCCCTCCGAATTCAGTTTTGGCAGGGAGCTTTTTTGTGTGCCACTTAAAATCATAATCATCATCCTCTTCCATAGTTAACGGTGCAAATAAGTATAAGGTCTCACCTTCTTTATTAGGCATCGCCACAGCGTAGATGAACTCGAAGCCGTTGTCTATAGCGTATTGCTTATTCCAATCATACTTCATTTTCTCTAGTAGAGTATCATCATAATGTCTATTCCTACATTTAATCTCTAACATTATACCTAGCTCAGGATCAAAGGCATCATACCTAGAGAACTTATCATCCATCTTCTCAAAGTTATACTGTGCTTTATTTAATAGGTCTATCACTTTAGCTTCATTCATCTCATTACTCCTTTACCATCCCAGCCTACACCGTGTCCAGTACCACAAGTCTTGAATGCTGGTGTTGACATAATTAATTTAGTGTCACTAGACGTACACTTAGGACACCTCCCGCTCTTCTTACGGTGAGCTATGGTGTTACTTCTAACATACTTATGCTCACACTTGTTACACATATAGTCATAAACCATTACATACCTTCCTTGTCTTCATTATAATGCAGCCCATCGTTCCCATTCTGTCCTATGATATCTATACGCTCATCGTCCCATACTTCCCCAGTATCAGTAGCTAACTTACCAAGCCTCTCGTAGTATTCCTCATCAATCTTATCGTACTCTATGGCATTCATAAGAGCCTTAACGATACCTACCTGTACTAGTGCATCAGCTTCATCATCATCAATCTCTACTGTCAGCTTATTCTTGTTAGGTATAGCACCTTCTAGTGCCTCAGGTGGCAGTACAATAAACTGTGTCTTACCTTCTCGTGCTTCGTTAATTAGTGCCTGTAGTCCTAGCTTGAAGAATACTTCTTGTTCTTCTTCAGTTATGTCCTCAACTATAAAGTCATTAGTAGTTCCTTTCTTCTCT